>ERZ1026850.811-NODE-811-length-18375-cov-21.356769_pt1 | contig 18375 bp, 12 predicted proteins | sample MGYA00380155_ERZ1026850 | MGnify/ENA primary metagenome ERZ1026850 (study PRJEB33269, sample SAMEA4719791) | human gut metagenome | biome: human-associated habitat; feature: organic feature; material: feces | place: Cameroon | collected 2013-10 ... | reverse complement strand
GGATGAGTTTTTCAAATATTTGTTGTAATGTTGCACTTGCTTTTTGACTCTGCCGTTGATTTTATCTTGGCTGAACATTTGGTGTATGGCGCGAAAAAATGTATTTTTGTAAAGGCATGGATCAGGTTCATGCCTTTATGAAAATACACTTTGACTATGGCTATCGACAACGCTTTGCCTTGGTTTCCGCTGACGCCGGACTATATTGACAAATATTACAATGATGTCTTGAAGTACCTTCGGGACTCTTTCCTCAAGGACAAGACCGAACTTGATGAAGATAAATCATTCTGTACCACATCGTCTTTGTTGGTGCAGAGGGGCGAGGAAATACGCGCCATGTATGTTTCGCGTCCACTGCTTGACACCCTGTCCTCTGCTAAAAAAGATCTTGAAAGGGACGCGAAGATCATCGCGGCCACGACGCTGTACCTTAGCATGTTCGATAAGAAGGAAGAGGCGGCCCGTTATATGTCGATGCTTTGCTACCTCCTCTCGCTTGTCTTGCCGGAATTGTCCGGGTCACTCTCCTCGATTGTGTTGAGGTGTGTCAAGGCTTCAAAGATAACTGACGCCGGATATTGCATGGACGATGTCATAGAGTTCAATGTCCCGGATCTGGTGAAGAGGATGGAGAACGCCTCGATGGATGAGGCCGAGGATATTCGGTGGTTCCAGAATCATGGCGCGGTCAGAATCGACCCTGAAGGTGTTTCAATATATTCGATGAGCCGTCTTTTTGTGAATATGAAAGCGCCGGCTCTTCGCCCTGCCGTGGTCATAAAGGATGGTCAGGTGCGTGTCATGCAGGCTAAGAAGCAGGGAAAGTCCGGGGACTTTGACATGGATAGGTTTCTGGCCGAGTGTGCCGAAGTCGAGGATGACGAAGATAAGGCTACCCTGAAGACTTATGAGGATGGGGAGATGATTACCGTCAAGGTGAAGAGCGTGACGTATGACACCATATTCGCGGAGAGTATCGATCCGGCATACACGGTGGTCACGGGGCCTATCCGTATAATCGGAGCGTCGAATGTCCGAGGTTTGTACATGACGGACTTCGCAAGGAACATGAGGGTGGGAGATGTCATCAATGTGGAGTACCTCAAAGAGCAGGAGTGTTTCAGTATTGATGACACGGTAATTGATTTTATCTACGATCGTTATTGGGCCACACAGGATGACGGCTCGACATTCGAGAGCACAGTGGGAACCCTTTTGTTCCAACGATGTGGCGAGGTTCCAAACACTTGGCTGACAAGGGAAGGCTTTCTTGTGCGTACAAAGGGAGACGAATCTTATCCGCGCTTCACGCAGAAATGTCTGGACATCGTGGATTATGACAAGAAGTACGACTTCATCATCGCGGAAGTGTCTGATGATGAAATTGACGACAAACCGTTTGATGAGAGCGAGGCGAGAGACAACTTCATACATTCCCTTCTTTATCTGAACAAGAAGATCCTGTCTCCGGCACCTAAAAAGCCTGAGATTAAGAGAATATCCTCAGAGTTCCTGACTGAATTCCACCGGATTGAGGAACTGAGGTCGGAAAGTGTGGTCATCGGTACCGAAAACCGCCGTGATGTCATGAGAACATGCACCTCACTGGCGTTCATATTGGGTGATGATTCTGATTTCGGATACTATGTGACAAGCTTTGACTATCTTGACACCCTTGTTTCCTTCGCCAGGATGGAGTTTGACTCGATCAAACCATTTGACAAGAGGAATCTTTCCGGAGAAAGGATTTTGACTATGGGAGTGATCACCAACATCCTTGCCTTATACGGAAAGCCGGAAGAGTCGGAGGTGTTTGACCGCACCATCAGGCAGCTGCCGGGTACATCCATGTCAGCTGTCGCCAAGTTGATCCAGGCCGCCAACCGGTTTATGGGCACCCCGTCTCTGGAACGTCTCCGCATAGACCTTCATAGGGAAATCTGCACGATTCTCGGTGTGTCGGACTCAATTGTGGCGAAGGTTGAGGATGATGGCAGATTCCCGTTTATGCCGGAAGGAGAGAACATCGAGCATAAGATGTCATGGGTCTTCGACAATGAGACCGGACTGTTCAACGAGACGTCGCAGAGCTTCAAATGCATGAAGACAATCTGCGCTTTTATGAACAGGTACGCGGAGCAAGGCGAGAGCCATTTGTATATCGGAACCGATGAGAAAAGGCGTTTCGTTTCCGGCTTTCAGGCGGACATTGACGAACTCATTAAAAAAGGGGAGATAAAAGCGGCAGGGGATGTCGAGGATGAATACATGAGGGTGATCGTGATGGGAAAGATCCGGGACCGTTTCCCTGACACATATCAGAACGTCACTCCGAGAATCTGTTATGACGGCAAAGTGCTGGATCTGTGCGTCCAGCCGGCGAAGGAGGGAGTGGTGTACCTCAATGGTGTCGCATACTATAGGTCTGGTTCCGAGAGCAAGGTCATGAGCGCTACCATCGAGGAGGAACTGCGGAACAGAAAGTATCTTCTCCGAAGCGGAATGGCTGACAAGATCGATGCCGCGAGACGTGCCATAAACTCGGGACATACGGTATGTCTGGTCGGCTATGACTCTTCGAACAGCAACACATCAGACAAGGACAGAAAGGTGGAGGCGTTCGCTTTCACAGATAACAAGCGTTGTGACTCTCTTTGGGCGTTTGATCCTAAGGACCGGAAAAACAAGGTGTTCCATCTTCGGCGTGCGGATGTGGTCAAGGTCTTGGATGAGAGATGGAAATATGCCAAACTTCACAAGACATACGAGCTTGACATTTTCGGTTTTTCCGGAAACGAGAACATCCCGTTTGACATCGTGCTGAAGACGACCAGGGGGAAGAACCAGTTCCTTGATCAAAATCCGTCGGCTGTGGGATATATTCAGAAAATGGAAAGCGGTGGCTGGAGGGTCAAGACTGTTCTGTTCAATTCCCTTTCTTTGGATGCCGCCTGCAGTTTCTATCTGGGCATTTCGGATGAGATGGACATCAGCTCGTCTCAGGAACTTAAGAATAAGGTCACAGAGAGATTGGATAGAATTGTGGCCGGAATGTAAAGTGAAAATTCACTAAGGTTCGACAGATGTGAATATGAGAAAAGAGTGACCCGGAAACCTCTTTCGGGGTCACTCTCTTATGTAATACAGGAAAACTGTTCCTTAGTCCAGATACTCAATCTTGAAATCGTAGTCCCACTGCGTGAAGTAGAGGTTGCCTTTGTCCCATTCGACCTCGCCGCGCTGGAAATCAACGGTATCGCTGCGAGGATATTTCTTCGCGGGTGAGAGGTTGCCGCCGAAATCGGTGTTGACGATCATCCTGTACGGCTCGATGCCGCCGAGGAAGAAGTCGCCGCCGTAGGAGGTGATGCCGAAGCTCTGGTCAACCGGAACCCAGCCGTAGCCTTCGAAATAGACCTCACCCCAGTCGTGGAGGTTGCCGGCGCCCGGGTGCATCATCAGGCCGCTCTGCCACCTGGCCGGAATGCCTTTGTAGCGGCACATCGTGATGAACAGCAGTGTCACCTGGCCGCAGTCGCCGTGGTGGTTCGTCAGGACATATTCGGGAATATTCTCAATTGTGGAATAGTCTCTGGCCGATGCCCACGGGAATGTCTTGTCGATCCAGGTGTAGATCGCCTTGGCTTGAAGGTAAGGGTTATCGATGCCGGCGGTGACTGAATCTGCGGCGGCCTTGAGCCTGTCCGTGAAGATCACGTGCTGCTCACGTTCTGCGGTATATTCCTTATATTCAGGATCATTGACATTGTAGGCCAGGACTTTGGACGGATCGATAGGGTGCCATTCGCCGCTGGAGGTATATTCAAAGATCTCGTGGAAGACGGTCGGTTTGTTCTTTACGGTCTTGACCTCCATATAGACGCTGCTGTGCGGGTGCGAAGGTTCTGAGAATGTGAGCTTTTCGGCAGGGTAGGCGGTGCCGTTCACCCCTGCCTCGATGAACTTCACGCCGGTCTGCCTCGCCACATCCTGGCGAGGAAGCGGCAGCCAGCAGCGGAGTGTCTGTCCCGGGCGCAAGGTGTTGGCGTGGACGGTCAGGGTGAACGTCACTTTCATTCTCTTCGGCAGGGCGAAGTAAGGATTTTCCTTGCCATCGGCGAGGTTCTCCAGAACCTGCCTCTTGATCTCCGGAATCGTCACCGCGTCAATGGCTTCGTGGCCGCTCAGCGAGGTCCCGCTCTTGGACAAGTCCTCGTCCTTTGAATCTGCCGCAGCCTTTATCGCGGCTAATTCCGGATTGATCCTGAACAGGTTGCGTGCGGCCGCCGTGAAGTACATAGTGCGCTTCCCGATCTGCATCGCCTCCAATTCTCCGGAAGCGGTCCACTTGTCGATCTGCTCGTCAGTGACATTCGGGACATATTTCTGAATATATTCTTTGACATCCTCCCGCGTGGCGCAGAACTCTGTCGCAAGCCTTTGCGCCAAGTCCTTGTCCCACGAATATTTGTACCTCATCTGCCTCGGCAGCCAGATGTTCGCAGCCAGCGCGACCGCCACCAGCGTCCACAGTACGATCTCTTTTCTTTTCATCGCCATAACTTACAACAGTTTGAGCCCGAGTCCAGGGCGGTCAGGGAGGGTGATCTTGCCGTCAACGACGGTCATTCCCTCGAAGCGGTCGTTGGCAATCAGGAGGTTGCCGTCGAGGTCGGCGAAATCCACGGCAGGGGAGATCTGGGCGGCGGCGGTCACGGCGCAGGAAGTCTCGGTCATGCAACCGACCATCACCTTCATCCCCTCGGCGCGGGCGTAGTTCAGCATCTTCCAGGCCTCGCGCATTCCGGTGCACTTCATCAGCTTGATGTTGATTCCTGAATATGCTCCCTTAACCCTCTGGACATCAGCGAGGCGCTGGATGGCCTCGTCGGCGAATGTCGGGAGCGGGCTGCGCTCGGTCAGCCAGGCGTTCTCGTCCAGCATCTCCTTCGGCATCGGCTGCTCAACCATCACAACCCCTTGATCCTTAAGCCAATGGATCATCTCAAGGGCCTTCTCCTTGTCTTTCCATCCTTGGTTGGCGTCTACGGCGAGAGGCAGGTCGGTGATCTCACGGATGGTCTCGATCATCTCATTGTCATTGTCGAGCCCGACCTTGACTTTAAGAATATTGAACTGCTCGGCGCATTCCTTAGTCTTCTCGCGCACCACGTCGGCGGTGTCGATTCCGATCGTGAAGGTTGTGTTAGGAGCCTTGGCGGCGTTGAGCCCCCAGATCCGGTACCACGGCTGGCCCATCAACTGTCCCACAAGGTCGTGCAGCGCGATGTCCACGGCAGCCTTCGCGGCGGTGTCGCCCTCGTTGATCCCATCCACATAAGTCAGGATGTCATCGATCTGGAACGGGTCGCTGAACTGCTCCAGATTGACCTTGCCCAGGAAGTTGCAGACACTCTCCACGGTCTGTCCGAGGTACGGCGGCATCGAAGCCTCGCCATAGCCGGTGAACCCGTCATATTCAATCTTCACCTGCACATCCGGCGTGGTGGTTCTTGAATATGACGCCACGGTGAACGTGTGCCTCAGCTTGAGCTCATACGGCTCGAAACTCAGCCTCATCCTTGCCGAGCCGCCAACTTTGTATGGTTTAGGAATATTACCGCCGCTCTCCTTGCCGGCGCATCCTGTGACGAGTCCCCCCGTCCCGATGAGCAGTCCGCTCCCGGCGGTCACCATCCCCGCCGTCCTAAGAAAATCCCTGCGTTTCATTGTGCGTGAATTTTATATGTGTATAATATTTATCATGATTTTAAATTGTTCCTCCATATTCTCCTTTACAAGAGAAAGTTCGACTTAACATTGTTAAGTTTGACTAAATTATGGTTTGAGTGCTAACGCTTTATAATCAAAGATTTGCCCTGCCGTTTTGATGAATGTGCTAATTGTGTTTCGACTAAAGTTCGACTAAAGTTCGACTAAAATCCACCTCTTGCCTTCTGTTAGTCTGATGACTCCATTTTTCTTTAGGGTTGATAGTAAGTTGCCGATTTTACGGCTTTTTTGCTCATCAGTCAAAATGTCGGATAACTTAGACCTAAGTAGTGTGTTCAACTCGCCTCTGGTGGCTCCGCCAAATGAACGTAGATATGAGATGATCATATCCTTGAAGTGGCTGTCATTAAAACTCCTGTTCTTGATGTATTCTGTCTTTAGCTCGTCATTATCAGCGGTTTTTGCTACATATTCAGATAGGAACAACTTTGGATAGCGTCCTTCCACAAGATGAAGCTTCTTTAAACGAGAAGTGGTTTCCTTATCAATTATCTCGTGCTTTTGCACCATATCCAAAGCTATGCAGTCAAATAATGAGAGGTCTTGATTTGCTCTTAACAACCTATAGTACTTCTCATCGAGAATCTTGCCGTAGATTTTTACAACCACCTCTTTCTTTGCTTGGTCAATCTGATAATCCGGCATAGGAAAGAATCGCTTCTGTTGTTCCGTGAATACTTTACGTATTCCTCTTCCTATGGTGTCTATCATATTGAAATTGACCATACCTTGGCATAATACATAGTTACGGTAGAACTTCTGCGGGCCGTTTTGTTCAATTGCGTTTTTGACTGATCCAGGCAAAAAGAAACCTCCATTGGCGAATGTTATTGAATCGGGTTCCTCTACCATGGTTATTCGCTCCTGCATTGTGTAGTCCTGATGAGCGATACAATTGTGGAGAACTTCGCGTATGCTATAGTCATCGTATTGCTTGACGATGTCAGGAAACAAAGTCCCTCCAGGCAGAATACGCTGGTTAAGATTCCTGATCTTTGACAGAGCTTCATTGACAGTCAGGATGAAAGGTGTAGAGAAATGTTCGTAGTCAATTTTCTCGTTATGCTCATCAACAAGCACCCAGGTGATGGTAGCCACGGCAGGGCTGATCAAGTGGGTGGATGTCTCTTTGCCTAAGAGTAAGATTGCCGCCCGTGTCAGTTTCCTTTTTATGGCCACACCAGCGTGGCATAGCAATTCCATATCATCCCAAGTCTCAACTTCTTTGGCCAAACGAGGATGAACAGACTTATATTCATTACGTGCCTTTTCCAATGCTTTGGTGTCAAGGTCGTTCAACGTGGCGTTTGGCACAATCTCCGCTGACCAGTCATAAACCGGACTGTTCTCTTCAAGAATGGCATTCAGCCTTTCTTGAGTCAGCTCAACCAAGGAATCCTCTATTCGTTGCCATGCTTTATTGTGGGCATAGACAGGAAGTTTTGGGCGGTGCTTAGGAATATGTATTACCCATACTTTCTTGCCAGTGTCATCGGTGACAAATTCTTCCACGTCAAGTCCTTCTGTCGAGAGATTGGCACAGCGTTCTGTCAATCTCAGTGTCGCTTTCTGACGATTATAATTATAAGTGTCGGTTCCGATGATCCTCAAAGAGTTGTCTTGTACACCTATCACAAGATGTCCACCCTCCATATTCGCGATGGCAGAGACATACGAGATGACATCGTCTTTCTCATCTCCACAAAAAGAGTTCTTCAAGTTCTTGAACTCTTTCCATTCGCACCGCGCATTCTCCTGAGGATATTCGCGAAGAAGATATTGTTGCAGTTCCTGTTCGAGCATATATCTTATTAATCGGAGGGTTGGATTCTCTTTAGTAGCTAAGTCAATGACAATCTGTGATGAATTCCATCATCTGAGGAACCTTGCCGAGGGCCGAGTGGAAGAGCTTAATCTGGTTGCGGGTGCGGACGAGGTTGTGCTCCGGGTACTTGATCTTGTAGTAGGTGTCGCCGCCTATGTAGTCGGCGAAGAACCTTACTGCCTGCATGAATGGGAACAGACAGGCGGCGTATGGCAGATTCTCCCTCTCGATCGGGGAGAGGAACGGCTTTGTCCCTTTCAGATAGCCTCTTGTGAAGGCTTTGAAGATCTCCATGTCGAAATCGACCTTGTCCAGTTCCGGCGAATCCTCGGCCACAGGGTTGGCGGCGGTGCGCAGGAAGTCCCCGAAGTCGGAGAACACATAGCTTGGCATCACGGTGTCCAGATCGATGACGCAGAGGATCTTGCCGTCCTTGTCGAACATCATGTTGTTGACCTTCGTGTCGCAGTGGCATATTCTTTTAGGAAGCTTTCCCTCACGGTGCAGCTGCTCGGCCTTGCACATCTGGACCCCGTATTTGTCGATGTCTTCCAGTATCCTGTGAAGTTCCTGATCTCCTGTCTTGTCATCTGCATGCAGACGTCCGGCCCTGTCCTCTCTGACAGCCTCGACCAACTGCCTGAGCCTCAGCTCCATGTTGTGGAAGTCCGGAATCGTCTCTCCGAGCGTGTCCGGGATGTCGGCAAGCATCGCCTCGAAGTTGCCGAAAGCCTCGCCGGCGTACTCTGAATACTCCGGATTGACGGTCTCGTAGGTGTAGGCGTCATTGATGAACACCGAAACCCTCCAGAACTTGCCGTCTTCCAGGCAATATGTCTTCGGCTTCTCGCTCATCAGCACTTCAACCTTCTCACCTTCAGACCTCAACGGAATGAACCTCAATACCTTGCGGTCGATGTCCTCCGCTCCTTCGGCCTCTAATTTTTTACGAATATGTCTGGTCACGGCCTCGATGTTGCTCTGGAGCAGATCCACGTCCGTGAAGATCGCGTTGTTGATCCTCTGAAGCACGTAGTCTGGCGCATTGCCTTCAGTGACAACCTTATACGTGTCGTTGATCAATCCGTTGCCCAACGGCTTTATCTCCTTGACCTCGCCCTCGATGGCGAAAAGTTCCACAATTTTCTTAAGATCCGGCATAGTTAGTGTCATTTAAAAATCAATCTCTCAAAGATAACCATTTCAATCAGGAATTTCAAGCGTTAGCCCAATCATTTGAATATGAAAATTGTTATTTTTGTGGATACATAACAAAATGAGTCCTTGATAACTTATGGAACTTTATGAATATGCCCGTCCTGCATTGATGGCCGGCAAAAAGATACTCTATGTGCACGGATTCGCGTCCAGCGGACAGAATGGAAGCGTCAAGACTTTGAGGTTGCTGATGCCTCAGGCTGAGGTGATTGCTCCAGACCTGCCTGTGGAACCTTTCGAGGCGATGAATCTGTTAAGGAATATGATGGAGTCCGAAAAGCCTGATCTCATCATCGGCACCTCGATGGGGGCGATGTACGCGGAGATGCTCTACGGAGTGGACAGGATTCTTGTTAATCCTGCCTTTCAACTGGCCGACACCCTCCTGAAAAACAACGGTTTGGGAAGACAGGAATATCATAACCCTCGTCAGGACGGTGAGACGTCATTCCTGGTCACGAAAACCCTTCTGGAACATTTCCGTGAGGTCAGCTCGCATTGTTTCGAGAGGGCGGCTGAGGATCAGGACAAGGTCTTCGGGCTTTACGGAATCCACGACACGCTCGTCCACACTTTCGACTTGTTCAGTGAGCATTATCCTCAGGCGATAAGGTTTGACGGAGAACATTATCTCAATGACAACGCAATCCTGCATTCTGTTCTTCCTGTGATCCAACGGATTGATGACAGACAGCGGAATATTCAGAAACCGGTGCTGTTCATCTCGCTGAGTGACAGGATCATCAATCATTCCAGCGGCTTCGCCAAATCGGTCGCCACCCTTGCCGTCCATTATGATGTGCACATTGTGGCCGGAGTCCCGTACAACACCCCTGCACTTTGTCAGAAGGTGATTGAATGGTGCGAAACCAATCTTGGAGTTCCTGTCTGGAACCGCGTCACAATCACGAACCACAAGAACCTTCTTCTGGCTGACTATCTGATTGACGCGGAGCCGGAGGAAAACGGGGCATCGGACTTCATGGGCACCATGATCCATTTCGGTTCCGACGCGTTCAAAACCTGGGAAGATGTCCTGATTTATTTTGAAAGACTTGGAGGACAATGATACCGGTCGCTGTGGTTCGACAGGCTCACCAACCGTCGAAGCGACCTGAAAACCTTAAAAATAAGATAGAAATAAATATGAATTTACGAACCATCATCATCTCCTGCATCCTTTGCGTCATCTTCGCCGTCGGCGCCTTTGCCCAGACCGGCCTGTACACCTACGACGGGGGCTATTTTGTCAGAAACGGCAACAACTGGACAGAGTATCGTCCTAAGGATAAGGAGGGTGTCTGGGCTACCTACACCCAGTATAATGAAGAGGAACATTTTTTCAACATCACGAACAATCTTTGTGATGTAAGCGTTCCGAAGTCCAGTGTGAACAAATTCTACTATTCTGGAAAGCAGGACGGGAATTGGGAACCGATCTACAACACAAGGCAAGTCTATGACTACATGCCGTCTTCCGGCTGTGGGATTTACTGCTACAAAGGCGGCTATTTTGTCCGCGACGGGCTTAAATGGCGGGAGTACCGCCCGGCAGACAAGCGTGGAGTGTGGGCTGAATATGACCAGCGAAGCTACGATGAGAACTTTTTCTATATAATAAATGACAACGATCATGTCGCGATTCCCGTTGAGGAGTCAGCGGGCGACATACAACTGTTCAATGGTTCGGAATGGCGGGCGATATATTCATTGACAGGCATTTATGATTTTGCCGCCGGGTATGAATATTCCTTGTCGTTCTCTTGGTACAAGGTGTATGACTCTGGGACTGAGGATTATGGCGACAGCCTTGCCGTGCCTTGCAGGGTGAGTTTCGACAGCTACGGTAACGGGAGGGTGAGATATTCCCAGACATCGAAGTCATTTGATTTCAAGTCTTTCGGTCTCTATGACAATCAGTATTCCGCCGCTGGAGGTTTTCTTTTCTTTTTGTTTTTAGGAATGGATGGATTCACCTCTGATGATGGTTTTGTCTTCTATTCCGATGATGACGGGAAATCCCCTGTCCTGTCTTATGTCTCTGGTTCCGGTGACGCGACATGCAGCATAGAGTCAGTGCCGGGGCTTCCGAAAATCCTTCTCGGCGGCTGCAACAATAAAGATGTCGGAGAGAAGGTACGTTCCTTGATCTCCGACAAGAGTTTTAGTCTCTGAACAGGCATCGGTCACTGAGCTTGTCTTGGTCACTGAGCCTGTCGAAGTGACCGGATAAATCACACTCAGTCCGCTGGAAAGACCACACCGGCCTGCCGGCGGATCTCGTCGAGAATCTCAGCCGTGACCAGTGATGTCTCAAGGCTGTTGACTGATGATTCAATCCGTCCAGACTCCAGCACATCAATGAATTCCCTGAACTCGCAAAGGTATTCATCAGTGTCAACCGGCACGGAGATGTCCTCCGCCTCAGGCCCCGAAGCCCTTCCGGAAGTCGGTGCCCCGCGCCTTGTCAGCTCCGCATGGCGGCAGATGTGAATCTGATCCAGCGAAATGATCCCGCTGTCGCAGGAAATTTCCGAGCAAAGCCTTGAGTCCGCTATCTTTGAATATATCACTGCGGTGCTCATCCCTTCATATTCAAAGATCACGCTTCCTTGCAGGTCCATTTGTTTCCACTCCTTTCCCACCGGCACCTCGCAGGTCGTGACGCTGGCCTTGATTCCTTTCGGGCGACCAAAAAGCGACACCATCGGGTAGATCGGGTATATTCCTATGTCCATCAACGCCCCTCCGCAACAGTCCGGATTGAAGGAACTCGGTACCGGCGAATCATCCTCTCCGGCGAGGATCCTTTTCAAAAGGTCGTATTTGGAGGAATATTGGCAGAATGAAGCGAAGTAGTGACGCACGCTCCCCATTTCCGCCAGACGCTCTCTCGCGGCCACGAAATTAGGGCATAGTGTCGAGATCATCGCCTCCATCAGCATCACCCCGTTTGCCTTTGCCACATCAATCATCTCGCTCACTTCGCGTGCGTTGGATGCCATCGGCTTCTCGCACAGGACATGCTTGCCATGGTTCATGCAGAGAATCGCCTGGTCATGATGAGTGCTGTTAGGTGTGCCGATATAGATGGCATCAATGTCAGGATCGGAAGCCATCTCGTTAATGTCGGTGTAAACTTTCCCGATGTTGTGTGCCTCTGCGAAAGCTTTACCCTTGGCCTCTGTCCGTGAGCAGACGGCAGCCGCCTCGAATCGAGGCTCCATCACCGCGCCCTTGAGGACCCAGTCGCTGATTCGTCCGGTGCCTACTATTCCGAATCTTGTCTTTTTCATTTCAACGCTCCTCTAAGTTCAAGATAATCAATCGCCGCGGTCTTTGCGGAAGCTTTCCCCGCCGTGTCTATGGTCATTACATCGTAGCCGAGTCTCGGTACAAGCCCGGCGGTCTTGTCGCTGAGCTCAGGTTCGATGAGAATCAGTCCGCTGACCGCCTTTTTCATCTTGTAGGCCGCCTTGACCACGGCTTCGGAGGCGAAAGTGTCACAGACAAGGTATATCCTGTCCTTGTCCGTGAACTTCTCTTTCGCGATCTTCTTCACAATAAACTCCACGTCCTTCCCTTTTTCGTGGAAGGCGGTCGCATAGCCGATCAGCCCCTCTGGAACCAACGCCTTCACAAACCCTTCAGGGTAAGCGGTTTTCAGCGGTTCGTGGAAGAATATGACAACCGGCCTTGGCCCCAGCGAGTCCGGAAAGAAGCCTTTCTCGTCAGCGGGCTTGAATACCTTACCGAATATCTTGTCACTGTTGTGGTAGAAACTCAACTCCTCCACGATTATCCTGCTTCCGTTCTCAGCCTTCACCCTTTCGCGAGGGCTGGATTCCTTGAATATGTTCAGTCCGATGATGCCCAATAGGGCGACCAGCAAGGACGCGACTACCGAAATGATCACTTTTTTCATTACCGCATCAATATTTAATGTTTTACACTATCACAAAAATAATTAAATTTGTACGAATATGCCAAAGTTTAACCCCATATCGCGTTGGTCCGAAAGGAACCAGCTCCTTGTGCTCAGCCTCGTCGTCGGAATCGTGGTCGGGCTTGCCGCCGTGCTGCTCAAGACCTTGATCTCGGTGCTCCAGGAGGGCTTGCGTGACGCTTTCGGAGGAGTCCTGGGCGGATCATTGTACTATCTTGCACTGCCTGGAATCGGAATGCTCCTTGCGATGCTGTTCTGCAAGTATGTGATCAAGGACAGTATCGGCCACGGTGTCACCAAGGCCCTTCAGGCGGTCTCAAGGCACGAGTCCAGGATCAAGCCGCACAATATGTGGTCTTCCGTCGCCGCGAGTTCCGTCACCATCGGATTCGGCGGATCCGTCGGAGCGGAGGCCCCGATCGTCTATACCGGAGCCGCCATCGGATCCAACTTCGCCCGCTATATGGGATTGTCCTACAGGAGTATGACTGTGCTGCTGGGCTGTGGTGCCGCGGCCGCCGTGGCTGGAATATTCAAGGCTCCTCTCGCCGGAGTCCTTTTCGTGCTGGAGATTCTGCTTTTCAACATTTCGATGACCTCAATGATGCCGCTGCTGCTGTCAACCGTCTCAGCCACAGTGGTTTCCTATACTATTCTTGGCTCATCCACCCCGTTCGAATGCACCCTTACCCCGTTCGAGCTCAAGAATATTCCTTATTACGTCATTCTTGGTCTTTTCTGCGGGGCGTGCTCCATCTATTTCATCCGCACGACCTTGAAGCTGGAGGACCGGATCGGCAAGATGGAGAATGTCTATCTGAAATGGATAATGTGCGCGGTCGGGCTCGGAATTCTGATATTCCTTTTCCCTCCGCTCTATGGCGAAGGCTATGAGTCTCTTGGTGTGCTGCTTAACGGGAAGGAACTTTCGCTTGACGGACAGACTCCGCTTGCGTTTCTGGCACACAGCCCGTGGTCCGTGCCGATCTTTTTCATGCTGATCCTTTTGTTGAAGGTGTTCTCCATGACATTGACTAATGCCGGTGGAGGAGTGGGCGGAACTTTCGGTCCAACCCTTTTTGTCGGCGCGATCGCGGGATTCGTTGTGGCGAGAACACTCAATATGCTTTTTGACGGGACGTCTGTCATTGTCCCTGAACAGAATTTCGTTTTGGTCGGGATGGCCGGGCTGATGGCCGGCGTGATGCAGGCCCCGATGACGGCGATCTTCCTTATCGCCGAGATCTCAGGAGGTTACGACTTATTCCTGCCTTTGATTCTTACCTCGACCATCGCTTTCGGAACGACCAGGATAGTTGAGAAATATTCCATTTACACCAAACGTATAGCCCAGAGGGGAGAACTTCTGACCCACGACAGCGACCAGGCCGTGCTGACCTTGCTTAAGGTCTCCGACGTGATCGAGACAGACTTCTCCACGGTGAAGATAGACGACACCCTCGGCCGCCTTGTCGAGGTCGTCTCCGAATCCACCAGAAACATATTCCCTGTTCTGGACTCGGTGGACCGTTTTCAAGGGTTCGTCTCTTTGGAGGACATCCGCAAGGACATGTTCCGGACCGATGAATATGAGACCCTGCACGTCTTCAACTTCATGCGGAGCGCCGAGGAATATGTCTATGAGGACGAGAAGATGGATTCAGTGATGAAAAAGTTCGAGGTCACATCGGCGTGGAATCTTCCTGTGGTGAGGCGTGACAGAACCTACGTCGGGTTCGTCTCCAAGTCGAAGATCTTCTCGGCTTACCGGGACGAGCTGAAGGTCGTTTCCCAGGATTAATTGATAACACTCTGAATATGAAGAATATCTATATTGATTATATTGCCCGTGCCATCGGAGTCAAGGATTGGCAGGTCGAGAACTGCGTACATCTTTTCGAGGAGGGCAACACGATTCCGTTCATCAGCCGTTACAGGAAGGAGAAGACCGGAGGGTTGGACGATGTAGCCGTCGCCGAGATCAAGCACTGGAACGATGTGTTCACGGAGATGGAGAAGAGGAAGGAGGGCATACTGTCCACGATCTCCGAGCAGGGAAAGCTTACGGACGAGTTGCGCTCCAAGATTGAGAATTGTGTGGTGGCCAGTGAGTTGGAGGATCTGTATCTGCCGTACAGACCTAAGAGGAGAACCCGTGCCACGATGGCGAAGGAGAAAGGTCTGGAGCCGTTGGCTGACAAGATGTGGAAGGTTGAGGTGGCTGACCCGGAGACTGAGGCCCGGAAATATGTCGGGGATAAGGTCGGTTCGGTTGAGGAGGCCCTTGCCGGAGCCCGTGACATCATCGCCGAGCGGCTTTCCGAATCGCAGACCGTCCGTGGGAACCTCAGGCACATATTCAGAACCCGCAGGATAGAGTCCAAGGCCACAAAAGCGGCCTCAAGCAATGCCGAGGCTTCGAAGTACAGGACTTATTTCAATTTCTCGATGCCGCTCCAGAGGATTCCTTCGCATAACCTTTTGGCGATACTTCGTGCTGAGAATGAGGGCTTTTTGTCTGTAGGGCTCGATGCGGATCCGGAGAAATGCGGCAACAAGATTTATTATGATTTTTGTCAGGAACATCGTTATCCTGGTTCCAAGCTTGCCGACCAGATCCGTCAGGCCGTTGATGACGCTTATAAGCGTTTGCTTGAGCCATCGTTGACCAACGAGATTGTCAAAGAGGCCAAGGAAAAGGCTGACATCGAGTCGATTAACGTTTTCGGAGAGAATCTCACGCAGCTTCTGCTTTCCGCTCCGGTAGGTCAGAAGAGGACAATGGCGATTGACCCAGGCTTCCGCAACGGCTGTAAGATAGTCTGTCTGGACGAGCAGGGAAACCTCCTGCACCACGAGATCATATTCCCTCACCCGCCTCAGAGCGAGAAGATCAAGTCGATAATGGCTGTTTCCTCAATGATTGATGAATATGCCATCGAGGTCATCGCCATCGGCAACGGTACGGCATCCCGTGAGACGGAGGACTTCATCAAACGTGTCGGTATTCCGGAGAACGTCAAGGTGTTCACTGTCAGCGAGGACGGAGCTTCTATCTATTCTGCGTCCGAGGTCGCGAGGCAGGAGTTTCCGGATGAGGATGTGACAGTCAGGGGAGCGGTGTCGATCGGCCGACGTCTGATGGATCCGCTTTCGGAGCTCGTCAAGATCGACCCTAAGTCATTGGGTGTCGGACAGTACCAGCACGATGTGGATCAGAATCTGCTTCGGGAGAAACTGGACAACACCGTGGTCATCTGCGTGAACAGCGTCGGAGTGAATCTCAACACCGCCAGTCCTTACCTCTTGAGTTATGTCTCGGGCATCGGTCCGGCTTTGGCATCGAACATTGTGGAGTACCGCTCTTCGATCAAGGGCTTCTCCTCCAGAACCCAACTCCGTAAGGTCCCGAAACTCGGCCCGAAGGCTTTCGAGCAGTGCGCCGGCTTCCTTCGCATCCAGAACGCCGAGAATCCTCTCGACAACTCAGCCGTGCACCCAGAGTGCTATCACATCGTTGACAGGATGGCTTCTGACCTCGGAGTCAGCACCAAGGAACTGGTCGGAAATGAGGAGTTGATCAAGAAGATCGATCCGTCGGCCTACGTGGAGGGTGAGTTCGGCCTTCCAACGATCAATGATATTCTGAAGGAATTGGCCAAGCCCGGCCGTGACCCTCGCCAGAGCGCCCAGGAATTCAGTTTCGCCGAGGATATCCACGAGATAGATGACCTCAAGCCAGGTATGGAGCTGCCGGGAATCGTCACGAACGTGACCGCTTTCGGAGCCTTTGTTGACATTGGCATCCACGAGAACGGCCTAATCCACGTCTCCCAGATGCGTGGCCAGAAAGTGAAACTCCACCAAAAAGTCACCGTCAGCGTCCTCGATGTCGATCTCGACCGCAAACGCATCTCGCTCCGTCTTTTGACCGGAAAGTAAACCGTTCGGTCGCTGAGCTTGTGGTTCGATGAATCTCACCAACCATCGAATCACCCAAGTGAATAACTTAGTTAGCTGATTCTGCGGTCGCTGAGCTTGTCGAAGCATCGAAGCACCCCATAGTTCAGTGATGTGCCGTCACGAACCTTAGCCACCCGCGGCTATAAGCGGGAGGGACCCAGCCTCCGGCTGGGAGGGACGGAGCGCGAAGCGCGGAGGGTTCGTGACGGCATTTCACTGAAAAGGGATAAAAACGGTAGGCGGGTGTCGAAATGTTAGTGAATATTTGGATATTATTTCTTTTCAAAAGAGAAATTTGATTATCTTTGTGGAAATGTAAGTATAACTAACAGATTACTCATATTCCGTATTATATTATGAGCGCGACAAGAAGTATATGTGACAACAAGGCGGTAGTTTATCTGCTGTCCGTATTGGCCATTGTGCTTTGGGGAATGTCCTACATCTGGAGCGACCGACTGATCGCCCTCGGAGTCCCGATTTCATATTTCGTCCCGTTAAGGATTTTTGTCGCCGGAATCATACTTCTTCTCTTCAACATCCTCACAAAGAACTTCCGCCTGATAGCCCGCAAAGATATCTGGAAATTTTTGCTGCTCGCTCTCTTTGAGCCACTTATCTACTTCTTCTGCGAGACCTACGGCATAAAAGAGACCGGCTCGCCGACCATCAGCGCGATGATCATCGCCTCAGTACCGATCTTCTCAGTAGGAGCCGGTGCCCTGTTCTTCAAAGAGCGTATCTCGATCCTGAACGGCTTCGGAATCGCCGTGACCCTGGCCGGCATCTGTCTGGTCCTTCTCAAGCAAGGAGGAGATGAAGGTGTGCCGCAGAATTTCATCCTCGGAGTCGTGCTCCTGATGATAGCCGTCTTCTCAGAGGTCGGCCACGCCTCCTTGACAAAACTTCTCGCCGACGGCTACAAGCCTCAGGTCATCGTGATGTACCAATTCCTGATCGGAACCGTGTACTTCCTGCCGTTCTTCCTGACGAGAGGCATCGAGAATTTCGACGCGAGACTCGTCTCCTGGGAAGTCCTGGAACCTATCCTCTGTCTCGCTGTCCTCTGCTCCAGCCTTGCCTTCTCTCTGTGGGCCATGGCAATCAAGAAGTTAGGTGTGGGCAAGTCCAGCGTCTTCCTCGCCATGATGTGCGTAGCCACCGCCCTCGTCGCCGAAGTCATCGGCCGCGAGCACCTCTCCCTCTTCCAATGGCTCGGCGTCTTCATCGCCGTCCTCGGCATCGTCCTCTCCCAGTACTGCTGCACAAAGAAATCTGAAATTAAGTGCGGCCGCTAAAAAAGTATGATAAATCGTACTTACTCTTGCTGGCTTAAAGTTTTTTCTCTATTTTGGGCCAGTCTCCAATTGTATTCCGTGATAGATAATGTACGATAAGTCAACTTATACCAGTAATAATCTATAAACCCGACCTGATTATCAGCGAGTGGTGAGTAAGGTGTTAATTATCAAGGGAATAGTATATTGCCTTTGGCGGTTATTGACTAAAGACAGAGTACTAAAGTCTTGATTGTTAGTGCTTTATTTATCACGGTCGCTTCGACAGGCTCAGCGACCGGCTTGGGAAAGAAACAATAGTTGGCTTTGGGAAAATTACAACAGTTTCT
>ERZ1026850.810-NODE-810-length-18376-cov-7.855630_pt1 | contig 18376 bp, 15 predicted proteins | sample MGYA00380155_ERZ1026850 | MGnify/ENA primary metagenome ERZ1026850 (study PRJEB33269, sample SAMEA4719791) | human gut metagenome | biome: human-associated habitat; feature: organic feature; material: feces | place: Cameroon | collected 2013-10 ... | reverse complement strand
ATTAATAATCATTACTGATATTAAAAGGCTTAAGGAGGAAAAAGAATGGATACATCTATACTAAGGAAACTATCATATGGGGTATATGTGATCAGCACCTGGGATAATGGACGTCCTACCGGCTGCACAGCAAATAGTGTGATGCAGATCACCTCATCACCGAAGATAACAGTGGCATTAAGCCTGAACCATCAGAACTACACGACGGAATGCATTAAGGAAACGGGAGTATTCGCAGTTTCGGTACTTGCAGAGGATTCGGCTCCATCACTGATTGGCGGCTTTGGGTTCCGTTCCGGAAGAGATGTGGATAAATTTGATGGAGTAGATTATAAGGTGGAGGATTTCCTGCCAGTGATCCGTGACAGCTGCGGTTATCTGGCCTGCCGTGTGATCAATACCATGGAGACTGATACGCATACCATTTTTCTCGGAGAGGTGACAGGTGCAGGAAGCTTTGACAAAGGACCGGAGATGACGTATGCTTATTATCACAGAGTTGTCAAGAATTCATAAGGCTGGAGGAAAATTATGGAGTTAAAAGGATCAAAAACAGAAGCAAATTTACAGGCGGCCTTTGCGGGAGAGTCAATGGCTACCAACAAGTACACCTACTTTGCATCCAAGGCAAAGAAGGATGGTTATCAGCAGATCGCAGCGATCTTTGAAGAGACAGCAGCTAACGAGAGAGAGCATGCCAAGATGTGGTATAAGCTGATCAACGGCGGAATTGATTCTACATTGGAGAACCTCGGACATGCGGCAGAGGGCGAAAACTACGAGTGGACAGACATGTACAGTGAGTTTGCCAAAGTAGCCAGAGAAGAAGGCTTTGAGCAGATCGCTGCTTTATTTGAAGGGGTAGCTGCCATTGAGAAGGAGCATGAGGAAAGATACCGCAGACTGATCGCCAATATTGAGCAGGGCGTTGTATTTTCCAAAGATGGTGATACGATCTGGCAGTGCCGCAATTGCGGACATATCTGCATCGGTAAGGAAGCTCCGGAGGTTTGTCCGGTATGTGCACATCCACAGAGCTATTTTCAGGTAAAGGCGGAGAATTACTAATGGAAGAATCAATGAAGGATTATGAAAGGGAGCTGGAGGCCAGCTTCCGCAAGATCAGTGAAGGAGATCTCATTTCAGGAACGGTCATTGACATAAATGAAGAGGAAGTGACTCTGGATCTGAAATATTATGCACAGGGGATCATCAAGGCAGAGGATATGAGTAATGATCCCTCCTTTTCCCTTATGACAGATGTTGCAGTAGGGGATGAGATCGAAGCAGAGGTCATCAGTATGGACGACGGTCATGGCAATATACTGCTTTCCAAAAAGGAAGCGCAGCAGGATACCGCATGGGATGTACTGAAGACGTATCTGGAAGAAAAGAAAGAGCTGACCGTAAAGGTTAGTGAAGTAGTAAACGCCGGTGTGGTTGCCTATGTGGAAGGAATCCGTGGATTTATCCCGGCGTCCCAGCTTTCCCTGCAGTATGTGGAGGATCTGGCACCTTTCCAGGGCAGGCAGCTTAACGTGCGCGTGATCACGGTGGATCCGGAGAAACAGAAGCTGGTTCTTTCAGCAAAGGAAATTTTAAGAGAGCAGGAGAAGGAAGCACATGATCACAAGGTAGCCATGATCGTACCGGGAACGATTTTGAATGGAACGGTAGAGAGTCTGCAGCCCTATGGAGCCTTTGTAGCACTGCAGGATGGACTGAGCGGTCTGGTTCACATCTCCCAGATCTGCGAAAAGAGGATCAAGAAGCCTTCAGAGGTTCTGAAGGTAGGCGATAAGGTCAAAGTCAAAGTATTAAACACCAATGACGGCAGGATTTCCTTAAGTATTAAGGCAGCAGAGGAAAATGCGCAGGCAGAAGAGATCGAAGATACAGATGCGAAGCAGTACAGCTCGGGAGAGAGTCTTGGAACAAGCCTCGGTGATCTGTTTGCAAAGCTGAAGCTGTAGGGAAGGAAATCGTAAGATGTATCAGTATTGTTTGTTTGATCTTGACGGCACACTGACGGATTCCCGGGAAGGGATCACGAAGTGCGTGCAGTATGCCCTTGCAAAGTGTGGGATCGAGGAGCCTGATCTGAAGAAGCTGGAGTGCTTTATCGGACCGCCGCTTCATACAAGCTTTCAGAAGTATTACGGTATGGACCGGGATATGGCGAAAAGGGCGGTAGAGTTTTACCGGGAGAGGTTCCGTCCGATCGGTATTTTTGAAAACCAGGTGTATGAAGGCGTACCGGAAATGCTGCAGGCTCTGTCAGAGGCCGGGTGTCATCTGGCCGTAGCATCCAGTAAGCCGGAGGTATTTGTGAAAAAGGTGCTGGATCACTTTGACATTGAGAAGTATTTTTCTGTTGTGGTCGGAAGCGGTCTTGACGGCAGCAGGGAAAAGAAAGAGGAAGTGGTAGAGGAAGCACTGCGACAGCTTGGTATCCTGGAATTGTCTGAGGAAGAGCGCAGGGAGAGCTGTGCCATGATCGGGGATCGGGAGTTTGACATCCAGGGAGCCAGGGCATGGAAGCTGACCGGGGTCGGTGTGCACTATGGCTTTGCAGCAGAAGGAGAGCTGGAGGCAGAAGGAGCCGATGCCATTGCGGGAACAGTGGAAGAGCTGAAAGAGATCCTGCTGACAGGACAGGTGAAGGGATGAAGATGGGATTTTTACAGACCATGGAGCTGGCATGGCCGGCAGAGGAACTGAAAAAATGGAAATCCATGAAGAAAGCGGTATATCTGTTGCTGCCGCTTTTTCTTTATTATGTGGTGCATGACCTCGCCCAGATCGTTCTCTGGGGCGGGCTTGAACTGCTGCTTTCCGGAAACGGCGGAGCCCTGAAGGAATGGCTTATACAGAATGGACAGACAGCAAACGGCATGGTCAGCGGGATTGCCATATTGCTTGGCATGCTTCCTATATGGAGCATGCTGAAGAAGGAAGTACTTCCGGTATGGAAGAAAAAGGGAAATGCAACCTCCTATGGTGTACTGGCAGCGATCGCACTGTGTGTATCCATGGGGGTGAATATCCTGTTTTTCCAGATGGGGATTACAGAGAGTTCAGCAGCCTATACCAGAGTAGAAGAGGCACAGTATGGGGTGGCCTTTGCCATTGGGCTTGTATTGTATGGGGGGATTTCACCCATTGCAGAAGAGGCAGTGTTCCGTGGTATCATTTATAACCGGATGAAACGGTGTTTTTCTGTGAAGCTGGCAGTACCGCTTTCTGCACTGCTTTTTGGCCTTTACCATGGAAATACGGTGCAGGCATTGTATGGATTTCTGCTTGGGGTGATCATTGCCATAGTTTATGAAAGGTCAGAGAGCTTTGCAGCCCCGGTGGTATTTCATGCGGTGGCTAATGTTACAGTATTTACCGTGACTTACAGGAATGGACTTCGGGATCTGAACAGTGCAGTAGCGATCGGACTGGCAGTTGCTTTGTTGTTTTTTGCAGCAGGATTGGGTCTATGGTACCTTAAGTTGTGCGAAACGGGAGAAAATAAACAGATAACTAATAAATAAATCTGACAAAATAAGCACAGAAAATAAATTCACAAATAATCTGACAATGATAAGAAAAGTCATTATTTACAAATAGAAAAAAGTGATGTATATTGATTTCAATGAAAGTCGCAAAGGAGCGAGCATAGCTCTTTTTGCGGCTTTTTTGTATTTTACTAAGGGAAGGAGATCCACAAAATGTTTGATGTGAAAAAGACCGTGCCAGATGCACCTCTGTACCGTCCGGAGTTTGAGCATGATAACTGCGGTATCGGTGCCTGTGTAAACATTAAGGGTGTGAAGAGCAGAGAAACCGTTGAAAATGCACTGAAGATCGTTGAGAATCTGGAGCATCGTGCCGGAAAGGATGCAGAAGGTAAGACCGGTGACGGTGTTGGTATTCTGACGCAGATCCCCCATAAATTCTTTAAGAGAGTGACAAAGAGCCTTGGGATCACACTGGGAGAGGACAGAGAATATGGCGTTGGTATGTTCTTCTTTCCCCAGGATGAGCTGCAGAAGAATCAGGCCAAGAAGATGTTTGAGATCATCGTAGAGAAGGAAGGACTTACTTTTCTTGGATGGAGAGAGGTTCCTACCCATCCGGAGGTTCTCGGACATAAGGCAGTTGAGTGTATGCCCCATATCATGCAGGCATTTATAAAGAAGCCCGCACAGGTAGAAAAGGGGCTTGATTTTGACCGCATGCTTTATATTGTAAGAAGAGTATTTGAACAGTCCTCAGATAATACCTATGTGGTATCTTTATCCAGCAGGACGATCGTATATAAAGGAATGTTCCTGGTTGGACAGCTCCGTACTTTCTTTGCGGATCTGCAGGATAAGGATTTCGAATCTGCCATTGCCATGGTACATTCCCGTTTCTCTACCAATACCAATCCAAGCTGGGAGAGAGCCCATCCGAACCGATTTATCGTGCATAACGGTGAGATCAATACCATTCAGGGTAATGCGGATAAAATGCTTGCCCGTGAGGAAAACATGGAATCCGAGCATCTGCACAGCGTGCTGCATAAGGTACTGCCGGTAGTCAATACAGCAGGCTCTGACTCAGCCATGCTGGATAATACGCTGGAGTTCCTTGTCATGAGCGGCATGGATCTTCCACATGCAGTGATGATCACGATCCCAGAGCCATGGGAAAACAACAAGACCATGTCCCAGCACAAAAAGGACTTCTATCAGTACTACGCAACCATGATGGAGCCATGGGATGGCCCGGCTTCCATTCTTTTCTGTGATGGTGATGTGATGGGAGCAGTGCTTGACAGAAACGGTCTTCGCCCTTCCCGTTATGTGATCACAGATGATGACCAGCTGATCCTTTCCTCTGAGGTTGGAGTACTTGATATTGATCCTTCAAAGATCCTTGTAAAGGAAAGACTCCGTCCCGGCAAGATGCTGCTTGTGGATGTCACAAAGGGCAAGGTCATTGATGATAATGAATTGAAAGAGGGTTATGCTTCCAGACAGCCTTATGGTGAGTGGCTGGACAGCAACCTGATCCACCTGCGGGATCTGAAGATTCCGAATGAAAGAGTACCGGAATTTGCTTATGAAGAAAGACAGCGGATGCAGAAGGCCTTCGGCTATACCTACGAAGAGTTAAAGACGAGCATTCTTCCCATGGCAAAGAACGGAGCCGAGGCTATTGCAGCCATGGGAGTGGATACCCCGATCCCGGTTCTGAGCAAGACTAATCATCCTCTTTTCCATTATTTCAAGCAGAAATTTGCGCAGGTAACCAACCCGCCTATTGATGCGATCCGTGAGGAAGTGGTTACTTCAACAACTGTTTACGTGGGAACCGATGGCAATATCCTGGAGGAAACCCCGAAGAACTGCCACGTAATGCAGGTAAGCAATCCGATCCTGACCAATACTGATCTGATGAAGATTAAGGACATGAATCAGGAAGGCTTCAAGGCAGAAGTGATCCCGATCACCTATTATAAGAATACGAGCCTTGAGCGTGCTATCGACAGACTGTTCGTAGAAGTGGACAGAGCTTACAGGGACGGCGTGAACATCATGATCCTGTCTGACAGGGGCGTAGATGAAAACCACGTGGCAATCCCTTCTCTGCTTGCTGTATCAGCACTGAACAGACATCTGGTCGTAACCAAGAAAAAGACCAGTGTAGCGCTGATCCTGGAGTCAGGAGAACCCAGGGATGTGCATGATTTTGCTACCCTGCTTGGTTATGGTGCCTGTGCGATCAATCCTTACCTTGCACAGGAATCCATCCGTGAGCTGATCGACAGCCATATGCTTGACAAGGATTATTATGCAGCAGTAGATGATTACAACAACGCAATTTTGCATGGCATCGTCAAGATCGCTTCCAAAATGGGAATCAGTACGATCCAGTCCTATGAAGGATCCCAGATCTTTGAAGCAATCGGTATTGATAAGGATGTTATTAACAAATATTTCCCTCATACGGTATGCCGTGTGGGTGGTATTACCTTAAAGGATATTGAAAAGGAAGTGGATGCACTGCATTCACAGGCTTTTGACCCGCTGGGACTTGCCAATGACCTGACACTGAACAGTGTGGGACATCACAAGATGAGAAGCGGTGGTGATGAGCATTTGTACAATCCGGCAACAATCCATATGCTGCAGGAATCCACAAAGCGTGGTGATTATCAGATGTTCAAGCAGTATACAGCCCTTGTCAATGATGAGGATTCAGTAAAGAACCTGCGTGGCCTGATGGATTTCAATTATCCGGAAAAAGGAATCCCGATCGAGGAAGTAGAAAGTGTGGATTCCATTGTAACCAGATTTAAGACAGGAGCCATGAGCTATGGTTCCATTTCCAAGGAAGCCCATGAGACACTGGCGATTGCAATGAACACCATTCACGGACGTTCCAATTCCGGTGAAGGTGGTGAGGATCTGGAGAGACTTTCTGTAGGGGCTGATGGCAAGAACAGATGCTCTGCTATCAAACAGGTAGCCAGCGGACGTTTCGGTGTAACCAGCAGATATCTGGTAAGCGCCAATGAGATCCAGATCAAAATGGCACAGGGAGCGAAGCCCGGTGAAGGCGGACATCTGCCGGCAGGCAAGGTTTATCCCTGGATCGCAAAGACCAGACATTCAACACCCGGTGTAGGTCTGATCTCCCCGCCGCCTCATCACGACATTTATTCTATCGAGGATCTGGCAGAGCTGATTTATGATCTGAAGAATGCCAACAAGCAGGCAAGGATCAGTGTCAAGCTGGTTTCTGAGGCTGGTGTTGGTACTGTTGCAGCCGGTGTTGCGAAGGCCGGTGCACAGGTTATCCTGATCTCCGGTTATGACGGTGGTACCGGTGCGGCACCGAGGAACTCCATTCACAATGCAGGACTTCCCTGGGAGCTTGGACTTGCAGAGACACACCAGACGCTGATCATGAACGGACTTCGTAATAAGGTAAGGATCGAGACAGACGGTAAGCTGATGAGCGGACGTGACGTAGCTATCGCAGCTATCCTTGGTGCAGAGGAATTCGGCTTTGCGACAGCACCCCTGGTAACCATGGGATGTGTCATGATGAGAGTCTGCAATCTGGACACCTGTCCTGTGGGTGTGGCTACCCAGAATCCGGAGCTTCGTAAGAATTTCAGAGGAAAGCCGGAGTATGTGATCAACTTCATGCACTTTGTCGCAGAGGAGCTGCGGGAATATATGGCAAAGCTTGGTGTAAGGACTGTGGATGAGCTGGTCGGCCATACCGAGTTCCTGAAGGTAAAGGATAACCTTTCTAAGAGCCAGAAGCAGGTAGATTTAAGTCTGATCCTTGAGAATCCCTATGTGGGAAGCAAGGAGAAGGTAACCTTTGATCCGAAGCAGGTTTACGATTTCAAGCTGGAAAATACCATGGACGAAAAGGTACTGTTAAAGCAGCTTGACAAGGCCATTGAAACCGGTGCAAGAAGAAGCATTGAGGTAGATGTCAAGAATACGGACAGAGCCTTTGGTACGATTCTTGGTTCCGAGATCACAAGAAGACTTGGGGATCAGGTGGCAGAGGATACCTACCGTGTACTGTGTAACGGTGCCGGCGGACAGAGCTTTGGTGCCTTTATCCCGAAGGGACTGACACTTGAGCTTGTGGGAGATTCCAACGACTACTTTGGCAAGGGCTTATCCGGTGGTAAGCTGATCGTATATCCGCCGAAGGGAAGCCAGTTCAAAGCAGATGAAAATATCATTATCGGAAATGTGGCACTGTATGGTGCAACCAGTGGAAAGGCCTTTATCAATGGTGTAGCAGGTGAACGTTTCTGTGTCAGAAACTCCGGTGCGATCGCTGTTGTAGAGGGCGTGGGTGACCACGGCTGTGAATATATGACAGGAGGCCGTGTGGTAGTCCTTGGTCCTACAGGCAAGAACTTTGCCGCAGGTATGAGCGGCGGTGTGGCTTATGTACTGGATGAGGACAATGACCTGTATATCCGTCTGAACAAGGAAATGGTATCTTCCTATGAAGTAACTTCCAAATATGATGTTATTGAACTGAAGGATATGATCAAGGAGCATGTGGCTCTGACCAATTCCGAAAAGGGTAAGATGATCCTGGATCATTTCAGTGATTATCTGCCGAAGTTCAAGAAGATCATCCCTCACGACTACGAAAAGATGCTGGCTACCATCGTACAGATGGAGGAAAAGGGCCTTTCTGCAGAGCAGGCACAGATCGAAGCATTCTACGCAGTCAGGGCAGCAAAATAAGGAGGTGTTACGATGGGAAAACCAACAGGATTTATGGATTATAAAAGAGAAGTATCAAAGGACGTAAAGCCTAAGGACAGGATTAAGAATTTTAATGAGTTCCATGAGCACCTCCCGAGAGAAAAGCAGCAGCTTCAGGGAGCAAGATGTATGGATTGCGGTGTGCCCTTCTGCCAGGCAGGAATGAATATCTGCGGAATGACAAGCGGCTGCCCCCTGCACAATCTGGTGCCGGAATGGAATGATCTTGTTTATACCGGAAACTGGCAGCAGGCTTATAACCGTCTGAAAAAGACGAACAGCTTTCCGGAGTTTACCTCCCGTGTGTGCCCGGCGCTCTGTGAAGCAGCCTGCACCTGCAATCTGATCGGGGATCCGGTTGCCACGAAGGAAAATGAATATGCGATTATTGAGAATGCCTATGAAAAGGGCTATGCCGATCCGAAGCCTCCCAAGGTCCGGACAGGAAAGACGGTAGCAGTTGTAGGAAGCGGTCCTTCCGGACTTGCTGTTGCTGATCAGCTGAATAAAAGAGGCCACAGCGTAACGGTGTATGAGCGTTCTGACAGGGTTGGCGGACTTTTGATGTACGGAATCCCCAATATGAAGCTGGAGAAGCATATCGTAGACCGTAAGATCAAGGTCATGGAGGCAGAAGGCATCGTGTTTAAAACCGGTGTGGATGTCGGTAAGGATATCAAGGCAGAAAAGCTCTTGAAGGAGTATGACAGAGTCGTACTTGCCTGCGGTGCTTCCAACCCGAGAGATATCAGTGTACCGGGCAGGGATGCCAAGGGGATCTACTTTGCAGTAGACTTCCTGAAGGCCAATACGAAGAGCCTGCTGGATTCTGATTTTGAAGATAAGAAATATGTGGATACCAAGGGCAAAAATGTAGTTATCATCGGCGGCGGTGATACCGGAAATGACTGTGTGGGAACCAGTATCCGTCATGGCTGTAAGTCCGTAACACAGATCGAGATGATGCCAAAGGCTCCTGATACCAGAAGTGCCAGCAATCCCTGGCCGGAATGGCCAAAGATCTGCAAGACAGATTACGGCCAGGAGGAAGCTATCGCCGTATTTGGCCATGATCCCCGGATCTATGAGTCTACGGTGAAGGAATTTGTGAAGGATAAAAACGGCAGCCTTAAGGCAGTCAAAATCGTGAAGCTTTCCTGGGAGAAGGATCCTGCAAGCGGACGGATGAAGATGAGCGAGGTGCCGGGCTCCGAGCAGACTCTTCCCGCAGAGATCGTACTGATCGCGGCAGGGTTCCTTGGAAGCCAGAAATATGTAACCGATGCGTTCCATGTAGATATCAATGAGAGAAGCAATGTGAAGACCGGCGCAGGTGCCTATGAAACCAGCGTGAAGAATGTCTTTACAGCCGGGGACATGCACAGAGGCCAGTCCCTTGTAGTATGGGCGATCCGTGAAGGCAGGGAAGCAGCAAGGGCTGTGGATGAAAGCCTGATGGGATATACTAATCTGATCGTGCAGTAAGAGTGCGGGAGTAAAGGTGGCTCTGCCTTTTGGCAGAGCCACCTTTTTTGGGTCTGGAGGGGCCAAAGGCGGAAGTGTGTTTTCGGAGGGCAGGACCACCGGGAGTGTTTTCGGAGTTCAGGGGTATCAGGAAGGAAAATGTGCTGTGGTGCCCCGAAAACTTCGCAGAGCGGGGCATCAGCAGGAAAATTGCACATAGATGCCCCAAAAGGCAGTGAAATGAACGTAAAAATGACTGAGACGGGGCATATGGGAAGAAAACATAGCCTGATGCCCCGGAGAATGATATGATGAAGTTATGAGCAGGAAAGGATGACTTTATTATGCAGAAAGTGATTGTGATTCCGGACAGTTTTAAAGGAAGTATGACATCGCAGGAAGTAGCCGATATTCTGGCAGAATCCATAGAAGAACATTTGAAGTGTGAGGTTGTCAGACTTCCCATTGCAGATGGAGGAGAAGGAAGCATGGACTGTATTCTCCGGACAAAGGGCGGAAGCAGGAAGACAGTGACAGTACATTCCCCGGAGGGAAAACTGATAGAGGCAGCCTATGGGATTCTTTCTGATGGAACGGCTGTTCTTGAAATTGCAGAAAGCACCGGCCTGACAAAGCAGACCGGATTTCGTGCACTGGAGGCCAGTACCTTTGGCTTTGGAGAGCTGATAAGAGCAGCACTGGATGAAGGCTGTCGGAAGTTTTTTCTTTGTCTTGGAGGCAGTGCCACAACAGACTGCGGATGTGGGATGGCAGCAGCGCTTGGAATTACTTTCTTTGATAGAGATGGACGGTCATTTGTTCCGGCAGGAGGGACGCTGTCAGCGGTATCGAAAATAGACTGTTCCGGTTTGGATCAGCGGATCGGAGAGGCAGAATTTACGGTAATGAGTGATGTGACTAATCCTTTGTATGGACCTCTGGGAGCTGCCTATATTTATGCACCGCAGAAGGGAGCAACGAAGGAAGAGGTTGCAGTTCTGGATGCTGGTCTGATCCACGTGGCAAAAGTGATAGAGCGTGACTGTCAGGCAATGCCGCCGGAGGCAGGAGCGGGGGCTGCAGGAGGTGCCGGATATGGATGTACGGCATTCCTCAAAGCAAAGACGGTCAGTGGCATCGAAGGTATGCTGGAGCTGTGTCAGTTTGATGCGCTTGTGAAAGACTGTAATCTGGTTGTAACCGGGGAAGGATGTCTGGATGAACAGAGCCTTATGGGAAAGGTTTTGAGTGGTATCAGGAAGCATGCCGGTAACAGGGAGATCGTTTCCTTCTGTGGGGCTTGCAGAGTACCGGCAGAGGAACTTTGCAGAAATCGTGTAACTGCAGTGGAAATTGCCAGAGGGATTTCCGTTCAGGAATCTATGGAGAAGGGGCAGTATTATCTGAAGCTAGCAGCAGATACTTATTTTAAGCGGAGGATGGGATAGTTGGGTAGGAGTACTTGACAGAAATCACATCAGGCTATGGTTAAGAATATGAACAGATGATGTAAGGTTAATAAAGTTCTATATTTCATATGCTATGTTTTATCAGGACATTGCCTATTTAAATGAAAAGATAGGAACACAGAACAGAATCAGGAGTTGATTTTGTTCTGTGTTTTTGCGTGCAGAAATCGTCTTTGCGTTATTATGCATTTTAAACAAATGTGAAATAATATTTTGGCTAAAATGATGAAATGAAATTTCTTTTCACGAATAATATTGACATTTAATTTCACAGTGCTATGATAATCTCATAAAAAACAGAAAAGGAGTGAAATACAATGCTTGTTAACATGAAAGAAATATTGGCAGTAGCTAATCAGCACAATTTTGCGGTTCCTGCATTTAATACTTCAAGCAATATGATCCTGTGTGGAGTAATAGAGGAATCCGTAGCATTGAATGCACCGGTTATTATTGCGATTCATCCGGATGAACTCAGTTTTGTTAGAGATTCATTTGTAAAGGCAGTTATTGATGAGGCCAATAAAGCACCCGTTCCTGTCTGCATTCATCTGGATCATGGCGGATCCTATGAAGACTGCGTAAAGGCAGTAAGCCTTGGATTTACATCCGTTATGATTGATGCATCTCTTCTTCCTTTCGAAGAAAATGTTGCAGCATGCAAGAAGGTGTGCGAGATGGCTCACGCAGCAGCTGGTTATATTTCAGTAGAGGGAGAACTGGGAACGATTGGTAATACAGATTCTATTGAAACAGGAAATAATGTAATTCATTATACCAATCCTGAAGATGCAAGAAAATTTGTAGAAGAGACTGGTATTGATGCACTGGCAGTAGCGATTGGTACAAGCCATGGCCTTTATCCGGCAGGATTTGAACCCAAGCTTAAGATCGATATTCTGGATGAGATAAAAAAGGTAGTAGATATTCCATTGGTACTTCATGGTGGATCTTCCAATCCGGACAGCGAAATTGAAACAGCAGTGGAGCATGGTATCAATAAGGTTAATATTTCCAGTGATATTAAAGCTCCTTTCTATCAGAAGTGCCGTGAAGTGTTAGCTGATCAGAAACTGAGAGAACCCAATGTAATTTATCCTCCCTGCATTGAAACATTAAGAGAAGTTGCGGGCAATAAGATCAGACTGTTCCACGCAGATGGAAAGGCAGTTCTTTATTAAAGAGGAACGGAGGGAACTATGTACCAACAGGTATCAGAAATTCTTCGCATGGCAGAACAGAGTAATACGGCAGTTATTTCCTTTATCTGCCAGGATTACATTATGGCCAGAAGTGTGGTATATGCAGCAGAAAAAACAAATACACCGGCACTGGTCATGCTCTTTCCGGAGCATGTTACCATTCAGAAAACAACAGGTATTGCCGGGTATGCTGCTATGGTAAAGGAACTGGCAGAAGAAGTTAAAGTGCCGATCGGACTGCATCTGGATCACAGTTATTCGCTGGAGGCCCTCATGAAAGCGATGGACGGTGGATTTGAATCAGTTATGATTGATGGTTCTGCTTTTGACCTGAAAAAAAATATTGAAATTACACGGGAAGTAGTAGATACTGCTCATAGAAGGAATGTTTTTGTAGAAGGCGAAATTGGTCATGTAGGCGCAGCAAAAGATGCCGACAATGAAAAAGAAGACCTGTATACAAAGCCAGATGCAGCAGAACTGTTCTGCAGGGAAAGCGGAGCAGATATGCTGGCAGTTTCCATTGGAAATGCACATGGTGAATACAGGGAAACACCAAAGCTGGATATTGAAAGACTGAAAGAAATTCAGGCAGCAGTATCTGTACCACTTGTCCTTCATGGGGGCAGTGGTATACCGGATGATCAACTTCTCCTCGCTTTTCAAAACGGAATTCGGAAGTTTAATCTGGGAACTGACTATCTGAAGCGTTATTATCAGGCAGTCCTGTCATTTTCAGAGGAAAACAGGGACAATCCGGATCCGGTTAAAATAATCCACATGGCAGAATATGTTCAGGCAAAGTTACAGCCATACGTGGAGGAAAGACTGAAAACATTGTGCAAATTCTGATTGAGGGAAAAGGAGAACACAAATGGAGAGCGTATCGGCTATTAAGAAAATACAGGCAGAGTATAACAAATTATCATGTACAGAAAAACGGTTGGCAGACTATGTACTGAAGAATTCACGCAAAGTCATTGAATTTACAGTTAAGGATTTGGCTGAGGCCAGCAATGTCAGCGAAGCGACAGTAGTAAGAATGTGTCAGCATACCGGATTCAAGGGATATTGGGCTTTCCGTATGGCATTAGCCAAGGAAGTGGACAGATATCAGAAGGATACTGAGAGCATGGAGGCAGAAAATGATCTGCATGGTATTTTTAAAAAGTATTCTGCAAATATGTTAAGTATTGCCGATAACATTGATCTTAAAACTGTTAATAAATGTGTAGAACTTCTCAGAGACTGCGATCAGGTACATCTGATCGCATCCGGTAATACAACACCGATCATTGAGCATATGGGATTCCGCCTGGGAAGGCTGGGGATCCGGAATACTTTTAATGGTGTTGCTGATTATTATATGAATCAGATTAATCTTGCAGGAGAGAATGATATTCTCTTTGCCGTATCGCAGTCAGGTTCTACCAAGAGTGTGCTCGATGGTGTAGCACTTGCCAGACAAAAAGGGCTGAAAGTAATTGCAATTACAGCCTACAAGAATTCCAAACTGGGAGAATTGGCAGATTATGTGTTGGAGTCAAAAGGAGATTTTTCCAGATTTGACTTCTATAAGAGTTACAGTCATCTCTGTGAAATGGCTGTAGCAGAGGCTGTACTGGATCTTCTTGCATCGGACGAAAAGATAAAGGCCGTTGTACAGGAAAAGAGTACAGATACATTGGAAATATTTACTGATATGAAACTATAACAGGGGTACAGATGTTACAGGAGGTAATAATATGAAGAGTAAAAAAATGCTGGCAGTTTTATTAGCAACGACAATGACTGCTATTTCTTTAATGGGGTGTGGAAGTACTGAAGATACACAGACAGAAAATACAGACAGTACAGCAGAAGTAACGGAAGAAGCAACAGAAGAAACCGAATCAGCAGAGGCAGAAACTGCTGCTGATGAGATGAGCTATGATGATCTTGTTGCAGCAGCAAAAGAGGAAGGTTCTCTGGTATTTTACGGAGCGAATTCCTACTTACAGGATGCGGCAGATAATTTTGCCAATGAGTTCGGCATCAAAGTTGAGTTTACACAGCTTGGTGAAACAGAAATGATTGAAAAAGTAACTGCAGAATGTAATTCAGGTGCTGTAAATGCTGACCTTGTCTGTGCACAGGATACTTATCGTGTGGCAGCAGAGCTGATCAATACCGGTTATGCCATGAACTGGAGTAATTCCAGAGTAGGTGAGATCCTTGGCGACAGCGACTGTACTATGATGACATGGTATTATGATACCAAGAGCTTTATGTATAATGATGAACTGGTTGGTGATAAGTGGCTGACCAATCTCTGGAGAATTACCGATCCTGAGTATAAGGGACTCTTTACTATGAAGGATCCGGCATCAGAGGGTGTTAACTATGATATGCTTACCATGCTTACCTCAGAGCCTTATGCATCTAAGCTGGCAGAGTCCTATAAGGAATACTATGGCAAGGATATTGAACTGACTACAGATAATGCCGGTTGGGAATTTATCAAAATGCTTTTTGAAAATGGTGTGATCTTGACTACATCAGATTCTACCTGTGCAACAACTGTAGGTGCATTAGGACAGGCAGATACATGGATTGGATATTTTAGTACACAGAGATACAGTACACAGGAGGAAAAGGGTATCAAGCTCAGCTATGATTATGAGACCTGTGCACCATTTGCAGGTTATGCATACCCTGTTTATGCCATCGTATTAAACGGATGCAGCCATCCCAATGCAGCAAAGCTTTTCTCTGAATGGCTGTTAAGTGAAAACGGATGGGCAGCATTTAATGATTACTTTGGTGGATTCTCTGCAAACCCGGCTAATGTACATGCAACAGATTACAGCTTTGATGATATTAAGCAGTATATTGTCATGGATGACGCAGATTATCTTGTAGAGCACCGTGCAGACGTGGAGGATTTCATTGAAACCTTAAGATAATACCTAATGCAAGGAAAAGGAAGGAGAGGGGGCTGCGTATGAAAAGCGACAGCCCTCTTTTTACAAGAGGTGACAGGATTGAAAGTAAAAGCAAGAAAATTTATTAATTATATCCGTAAGCCACAGCATGTAATCCTGCTGGTATTACTTGTCTGTTTGGCATATCTGGTTGTGTTCCCTTTATTTTACATTGTAAAAGATACATTGATTGTTCATACTTCTGAAGTGAACAGAGTACATGCAAACGCAGGTACTCTGACGAACTATCACTGGGCGAAAACCTTTTTGGCGAGTGATACGTTTGCTACCTTCTGGCAGCCGCTCCTGCACTCTCTGATCTGTGCGGTGCTGTCGTGTGTGATAGCAATTCTGGTGGGAGGACTGTTTGCCTGGCTGATCATCCGTACAGATATGCATTGTAAGAAGCTGTGTTCTACACTGTTTATGTTTTTATATATTATGCCCGGATGGACATTGGCTATAGCATGGACAAACTTTTTCAAAAACAGTCTGGTTGGAGGAACGACCGGTATTTTTGAAGCGATTACCGGGGTTTCAACACCAAACTGGTTTGCCTATGGATTATTCCCTATTGTACTGGTAACTGGTTTGCATTACGCTCCCTATGCATATATTCTGATTGGCGGTATTCTGAAGAATATGGATTCCAATCTGGAAGAAGCTGCGCAGATCCTGAATGTATCAAGAGCAGGAATTTTTGTGAAGATCACAATACCGCTTGTAAAGCCGGCGATCCTTTCTACGATCCTTCTGGTATTTGCATCCGGACTGAGTGTATTTTCCACAGCACAGTTCCTTGGACTGCCTGTAAATTTCTATACACTGGCAACAAAGATGTACAGCTATTTAAATGGAACCAATCCAGGAAGAGGTTATGTATATGCAGTTGTTATGATGGTACTCAGTCTGACGATTCTGGTACTGAATCAGAGGATGCTGGGAACCAGAAAGTCTTATACAACAGTTTCCGGTAAAAGTTCCAATATTTCTCTGACGAAGCTTCGTAAGGGAAGAAAGATTATCAGTATTCTGGTGACTGCATTTGTTATCTGCGTAACGATTCTTCCGTTCATCAGTTTTGCAACAGAATCACTGACACAGGTTAAGGGTGATTACTCCCTTGCAAACTTTACACTGAAGTACTGGATTGCTGAAGATGCAGGTATTGGATTCTCAGGAATTTTGAGGAATCCGATATTCTGGAAAGCATTAAAGAATACATTGCTTCTGGCAGTATGCTGTTCACTGGGAGCAGGAACAGTAGGTGCACTTGCCGGTTATGGTATTGCCAGAAAATGGGGATCAAAGCTGTCTACTGTTGTAAATGGACTGACATTCCTTCCTTACCTGATCCCAAGTATTGCCCTGTCAGCAATTTATCTGTCTATGTTCTCCACGAGACATGGAATTATACCGGCGCTTTACGGAACATATGGAATGCTTGTTCTGATTGGTGTTGTAAAATATCTGCCTATGGCATCCAGATCGGGATTAAATTCCATGTTCCAGATCAGTGCAACACTGGAAGAATCAGCAACGGTTATGGGTATTCCCTGGTGGAAGAGAATGTGTAAGATCTTAATACCGATCCAGAAAACGAGTATCATGTCCGGTTATTTGCTTCCGTTTACAAGCTGTACGAGAGAGATGGAATTATTTGTACTTTTGTACACGCCAAACTCGGTACTTCTTACCACATTGCTGTTCATGTATAATCAGAAAGGATATGAACAGTTTGCCAATGCAATTACATTGCTTATCGTGATCCTTGTAATATCACTGAATGCACTGATTAACAAGATCACCGGAGCATCCATAGATTCCGGTATAGGAGGTTGAAAAAATGGCTGATAACAGTATCAGATTAATTAATGTGACAAAAAGATTTGGAAAATCGGTAGCAGTGGATCACCTGAATCTGGAGATCCCGGCAAACAGTTTTATTTCACTGCTTGGTCCTTCCGGATGTGGAAAGACGACAACACTCAGAATGATTGCTGGCTTGGAAACACCGACAGAAGGTGAGATCTGGATTGGAGATAAGCTTGTCTTTTCTGCAGAAAAGGGAATTGACGTCCCGCCTAATAACAGAGGAATTGGTTTTCTTTTCCAGAACTATGCTCTGTGGCCGCATATGACAGTTTATAAAAACATTGCATTTGGTCTGGAGAATATGAAGTGGAAAAAAGCTGACATTGATAAAAAGGTAAATGAACTCTGTGAGTTATTGCAGCTTTCCACTTATCTTGACAGATATCCGTCAGAACTTTCCGGAGGCCAGCAGCAGAGAGTAGCGATTGCCAGAACACTGGCAACCAGTCCACAGATCCTGTTGATGGATGAACCACTTTCCAATCTGGATGCAAAGCTCAGACTGGAAATGAGAACAGAGCTGAAAAGACTGCATGGAACAACGAATGCAACCTTTGTTTATGTTACACATGATCAGATGGAAGCTATGGCGCTTTCTACCAATGTCTGCCTGATGAATATGGCAGTTATGCAGCAGTATGCACCGCCGCTGAAGCTTTATGCAGAGCCGATCAATATGTTTGTTGCAGATTTCGTAGGAAATCCTTCTATGAACTTTGTAGAGTTTGATCTGAAGGATCAGGTGATCAGCAGAAATGGTGTGCGGCTTGGTGTGACACCGGTGAACGGCGGAAAGCTGTTAAAGAAAGAAGGAAAGGTTGTTCTTGGTGTAAGACCGGAAAATGTGAAGGTCAGTGCAGAGGGCGAAATTCCGGCAAAAGTAATTTCCTCTTTCCCTTATGGAATGGAGACAACACTTGTGATTGAGTGCATGGGAAGTGATATGCGTACCGTGGTATTTGGCAGTGTTGATTATCAGGCAGGAGAAGAGATCCGGATCAGCCTGTGCCATGAGAAAGCATGCCTCTTTGACGGAGAGACAAAAGAATTGTTATCGGTGGTGGAAACAAAAATATTATAAAGGATTTCTTCTTTTAATCATATATTTCTTA
>ERZ1026850.809-NODE-809-length-18388-cov-5.450117_pt1 | contig 18388 bp, 13 predicted proteins | sample MGYA00380155_ERZ1026850 | MGnify/ENA primary metagenome ERZ1026850 (study PRJEB33269, sample SAMEA4719791) | human gut metagenome | biome: human-associated habitat; feature: organic feature; material: feces | place: Cameroon | collected 2013-10 ... | reverse complement strand
ATTTTTGTGAATATATTACAAAATTTCGAAAAACCGAATCCCATAAAGTACCGCAAGCCCCGGAAATCCAAGGAATCCGGATGTCAAAACAGTTACTGGGTTGATGCCTACCGACACACCGATTTCCTGGGATGTCAGAAGCAGATTGATAAAATAAATGCCCACGGCTCCCATAACTGCCCGCAAAATAAAATTTACCAGCCATTCTACTTTCTTTCCCATCGCTCCAATCATAAGCACTAACAGGCAGACTCCAAGAATTGCAACCATTCCACCATAACTTCCCATGTAGCAGACTCCTTTTTCGGTTTTACTTCCTGTCTCTATTCTCTTCCCTGCTGTTTTCAGAAAATATCTACAGAATTTCTGATACCATAATATGACTCGTACTTTTTATTTTAGAACCATGGTCGTCTTTGTTTTTTATTTTTCCAATTTTTCCATATTTTAAGAATATTTATCCATATTTTGCCTATACTTACTAGTAAAGGAATAAAGCCAAGAACAGGAGGTTTCTATGAAATTCTTTTTTCGCCAGAGTCCCTGTCCCGTTATGGACAGCGATGAAATTGTAGAACGGCAAAAAATTACCATCCGTGACGAGCTCGAAGAAGCAAGACGTGCTTTGGAAATTGCCTACAGCGGATTTGACAATGTAACTGACCCCGATTTGATTGACTGCTATATCTATGAAGTGAACGCTATTATGAAGCGATATAAATACTTATTAGAACAGGCAGCAGATAGCAATCCGCTGCCTGAAGAAAAACATTCTGATGTCTATGAGACACTGCCCGTGTCTTCTTAATTTTCATATACAACATATTGTTGTTGTCGTTTTATGCAAAGAAACCTCTGTTTGCAGCGGGGTCGGAAATATTTTCCGTCAGTGTATTCCTGCCATAGGTAAGGCCAGCATACACTGTCTGGGTATTCCCCATGACCGGTCCCGATGCATCCAGATTTTCTATCTGTGCATAGGCTTTATGCAGCTTACGGATAACCCGCTGTACATGCAGCAGGTTTTCTCTGTCATAATGCATGCTTGCCTTTACCAGTTCCCGGTTGATATACAGATATAGCTGTAATAAATTCTGCGCCAGCTCCTGCTCGAAGTGCAGAGAAGCGGTAAGCTCGTTCATGCAGCCGCGAATTTTGCGGATTGCCGCTTTATATTCTACTTTATCTTCCTTTGCAAGGGATTGTTCTGCTTCATCCACATACAGCAGCACCATTTCATACAGAATCGTAATTAGTTGTGTTTTATTTGCCTGCGTAATGCGCAATGTCAATTCCTGTTTCTGTTCCTTTGTCATGCATGCCTCCTATATCTGACTTTTCTAAAAAACACCAGTCAGAAATCCATCACTTTACTGCAATAACTGAAGTACCTGGGATGGTCTTTCGTTTGCCTGCGCCAACATGGAAGTAGCTGCCTGAGCCACTACCTGCTGTGTGGTATAGTCTGTCATCTCCTCTGCCATATCTACGTCCATAATACGGGAATAAGCAGATGTCATATTCTCAGAAGAAACGTCCAGTGTATTTACCGTATGCTCCAGTCTGTTCTGGTACGCACCCAGATTACTTCTGGCATCGGATACATAAAGAATGGCACCCTTTACAGCAGTAATCGCTTCTCTGCAGCTCTCCTGGGTAGTCAGTTCTGAGCGGTCAATTCCCATTCTGCTTAACGAAATGGTCGGAATACGGATTCCAAGCTGCTGCCCTTCGTTGGCACCAATCTGGGTATCCATGGCTCCGATACCGGTAATGTCAATTTCCAAATCGGTATAAGAAACATCGTTATAGTCAGTAATATTTCCCTGGGCATCCTTTACCGGGTCTGGTGTTACAGATAACGTAATCTTAAATCCCTGTTTTCCGGTAATGGTTATCTTATCATTGCCTGCATCTGTAATCTCTGCATCATCCGGGAATCCCTCTCCTTTTTTGAATTGCTTATTCGTTTCATCTACATCAATACTACCATCCTGGTTATAGACCACTGTCAGGGCATCTATCGTATACTTCTTTGCCAGTACTTCATCGGCATAATAGTCTACTTTGACGTCTACATTATCGGTATATCCCTTTAAATCAAAGCTGCCATCCAAAAGAGTCTGTCCATTGAATTCGGTATCTCTGGCAACTCTGGTTATCTCATCCTGTAACTGCACCATCTCACTGTTCAGGGTCTGTCTGTCGATGGTAGTCAGCGTACCGGTTGCGCCCTTAACTGCCAGTTCGTTCATTCTCTGTAACATTTCATGCACTTCTGTCAGCGCACCGTCGGCTGTCTCGATAACGGAAATACCATCATTCGCACTCTGGGTTGCCACGGCAAGGCCTTCAATCTGCGCATTCATTCTGCGTCCGATAGCATAACCGGATGGACTGTCCTTTGCCGCTGTTATTTTTAATCCAGAGGATAATCTCTGTAAAGATTTGGATAGTTTATTATCGGACACGTTTAATGCGTTGTTGGCGCGCATTGCGGCTGCATTATAGTTGATTTTCATTGTTTTTCCTCCTTCTATGCAGTAACTGCTATGATAAACGCTTTGGCCACCTGGTATAAATCAGCCGTAGCTACGCCGGCGTCTCCTGTCAGGTCTTCCTTCGTATAGCCTGCCGCATTGGTCTCTTTACTCTCCACCACGGCAATATCACCAAGCTTTACTCCGGTGTTGCTTTCCTGTATCTGCTCGGTAAAAATATCCTGAAACAGCTTCTGACTTTCCTGCATCTTAGCCGTTCCTTCCGTTGTTTCACAGGCAACGTAACCGGATACCATTCCGTTCTTTATCCGGAACTGCGCAGCAATCTGTCCGTATGCAGCTGTATTGATGAGGGCACTGACTTTTCCGCCCTGCGCTCCGTGAAGGACTTTCAGGTTGATGGCTGCTGCCTCTCCGTTGATTTCTACCGGAATATGATAATTCTCTTCTTTTGCCAGATTTCCTGCCAGACTAAGCTGCTTCTGCAAACTCTGCAAACCCTTCAAATCTACATAAGTAAGAGGTTCATTCTGAATTGCCTCTTCCACTCGCTCCTGCACAGTGCTTTCCATTTTCTCATAAGCACTCTGCGCTTCCTCGGTGTCCGTCAAATGGGAAATCAGCTCTTCCGTAAGGGTTTCCTTCTGCCAGGTAGTTTTCTCCTGCTTTGCAGCTTCCCCTTTTCCGGAAAGGGAAAGTCCCTGCTTCAAAAGCACCGCTGCCGCTAGCAGATTATCGGCTGTGATGGGCTGTCCATAGTCTAACAATTCACGGATAACCGTATCCTCCACCTGATGGAATGTCTGATACTCTTTTATCTGTTCCCTGCTGTAATCCTGTTCCAGCTGCTCGTCTACCGCAGTTTGTTCCAATTCATCCAGAAATCCTTCCAGACTCATATCTGGTGTAAGATTCATCTGCTGTAACTGTTCCGGCTCCATCATATCGGCAATTCTGCCTGCTATGGACGCCTGATATCCGGAAAATCCTTTCGCTATCTGGTCCGTTATGGATTCTCCTGTTTGTACCGCATCCACTCCGCCAAAGGAATCATCTACATTGTACTCCATTCCCTGCTTCTTTGTGCTGCGCATGGCAGTTAACAGATTCCGGAAGGACAACGTGCTTCCTTCCTCCAACAGTTTTCCAACTGCCGCATCATCGGTCTTCTCCAACTGCCGGAACATTCGATAGATTCCTATGTAAGCTTCTCTCTCCTGGGATTCTATTGCCTTATTCTTCTCTAATTTATATAAATATTTACTGAATTTCTCTTCCCTGGCATTGTTTTTATCTGCCAGTGTGTCCAGATAATGATTCAGTTCTTCCATCGACATGGTAAGAGGATTTATTCCCTCCCGGATTGCCTGCAAGGTAGCTGCCGGTGTCATCTTGCGGATGGTCTCCCGCAGTTCCATATCATATTTCTTCACAGCATCGATATTATCGTCTGTAATATCCATACTGCTATACCCAAGAATCCGAACCGCTTTCCGGTTTTCTTCCGATAACTCCAGCCCCATACCGGTAAGAATATCGTCCACGTTGCGGAATGCTTTCCGGATGGAATCTCCCATGTCGCTGCGGGGTGTTGTCATCAGCGTTTCATAGGACTCTCTTGCTGCTTCATAGGATTTCTTAAGGGCAGTACCTTCTTCATAAACACTGTCCAGTGTGAAAACTTCCTCTTCGGAAACATATCTGGTCAGCACCGCTGCCGGGAGCTGTGGAATCCAGGCAAGCTTCCGGTTTGTCTCTGTTAAAAGGTCTGCCTTTGCCTGGGTATCTTCTGTGGTGCCAAATAATACCCGGTTCTGCTCCGTTTCTATCTGCTTTAACGCCTCCACCAACTGTTCCAGTTCTGTGGTATCAATACTGTATCCACTCTCCAGCAATTTCCGGTTGGCTTCTATGGTCATTTGTAATCTTACTTCTTCTAACTGTCTTCTGGCAGTAATCTGTGCCGGGGTATTTTCTGTAATTCCCTGCTTTTCTATCCGCTCCTGTGCCTGTTCCAGATTAGAAAGCGTCAGTGCCTTTCCTTCTGTTACCGTCTGGTCGACCGCCTCATCACTGATAGCCTGTACCCTGTCCAGATAGTCAGCCGCCTTTTCATAGCTGCTTCTTCCATCTGCCAGTTGTGCACTGCCCGGTTGTTTTCCATCGGAAATGGCTGATGCAATGGCAGCCATCACCTGTTCCGGACTCTGTGGTAATTCCACTTGTCTGATTTCATGCAGCCTGGAAAGGGTTTCTGCTGTAAGGGGGATACCCATTTCTACCAGCCACCTGGCTTCCTGCATGTTTTCCCCGGTACACGTTAAATCCGCCTGTTCCAGAACTTTTTCCATCTGTGGCTTTAACTGCTCCCAATGATACTCTTCTGCCTTCTTCGCATAATAAGCTCCATTGTCCTGCGCATAGTAGCCATACCCCTGTTTACCACCATCGGCTGTCGAACTGTAATCTGCACGATACAGGTTGTCTATGGTCGGCTCCATCTGGTTTTCCACCATATATCTTACTGCACCATCCTGAGGCTGTTTCATCACCATAGCTTTATCATAAGCCTGCTTTGCCGCTGTCACATTCTCCTCTGTCAATGGAATGTCATGCGCTGCAAACTGTTTTGTCAGTTCCTGGGCAAAAGCCGCACTTCCGGTAATAGCTTCCATGGTTTCTTCATCCAGGCTGTCTGTGTATCCTACTACCCGTGTGCCACCTTTTAGTAACTGTGCCTTTATCTGGTCGACAATCGTAACAACTTCTTCTATATCCATCTTGCCGGGCTGATAGCCTTCCCGCTGAAGGCGGCTGAAATCTTCCCCGGACATAGAATTAGACATTACTGTCATATAGTCCCGCTGCGTAGCTACATCAATAGCCTGCGCATCCTGCATAACCTCTTCTGTGGTCTTTCCTTGACCTTTGTAAGCGTTGTTATCCATAACTGTGCCAGAAATGTCTAATGCGTATCCACTCACACCTGCTTTCCCTGCGATGTGGGTATTTCTATATGAAGTTGCTGTCTTGTCTACATTCTGATTGGTGTTTATCTGGTCAAACGAAATTTTCATACACTTCTCCAATGTAGTAATTTTAAAAGGGTGAATGTTTTCCACATTCACCCTTTATTTCGGCATTCTTTTCCACTTTCTTAACCTTTATGCACACAAACCTGAAAACCTGAGTTTTTCACTCTACCATCCTTAAAACAAGAATAAGGCTGCTGCATAAGGCGGCAGGTCAAAGGTAATACTGTAATCTTTATAGTTACAAGCCTCTTCTACTGCTGTCAGTTCCGTCGGAATCTCATGTCCGTTACCACCAAAGCGTTTTTCATCACTATTTAACAGAAGTTTATACTTCTTCTTAACAGGTACACCTACTTTATAGTTCTCCCAAAGCATTGGTGTCATGTTCAGAACAAACAGGACATTGTTCTTCCCTGTTTCATCTTTTCTAAAGAAGCTGTAAACACTTCTATCTTTATCATCTGCATTCAGCCATTCAAAGCCACTCCAGTCATTGTCAATCCGGTACAAAGCCGGATACTTGCGATAAAGATGAAGCAGTTCCTTCACATATTCATGCAGCCCCCGATTCCATTCTTCCCCTAACAGGAACCAGTCAAGCTCTCTTGCTTCACTCCACTCTCTCTCCTGTCCAAAATCCTGTCCCATGAACAGAAGCTTCTTACCAGAGTGCCCAAGCATATAGCTGTATCCCACACGGAGATTTGCATATTTATCTGCTTGATATCCCGGCATCTTATTGACCATCGAGCATTTCAGATGCACGACCTCATCATGGGATAATGGCAAGATATAATTTTCACTGTCATTATAGCTCATGGCAAAAGTCATGGCATAATGGTCATTCTTACGAAACAGCGGGTCAAGCTTCATATATTCACAGAAGTCATGCATCCATCCCATGTTCCACTTAAAGCTAAATCCCAGTCCATCATCCTCTACATCGCCCGTTACCTTCGGCCATGCTGTAGATTCCTCGGCAATGGTCACAAATCCCGGATAAGTTCCGTGAATCACAGAGTTAAGATGTTTAAAGAACTCGATAGCTTCCAGATTCTGGTTGCCGCCGTACTTGTTCGGCACCCACTGACCATCTTTCTTTCCATAATCCAAATACAGCATAGATGCCACGGCATCTACACGGATTCCATCAATATGATACTCTTTTAACCAGAATAAAGCATTAGCAATCAGGAAATTGCGTACTTCGTTCTTACCATAATTAAAAATCTTAGTTCCCCATTCCGGATGTTCGCCAATTCTCGGGTCTGGATGCTCAAACACACACTGCCCGTCAAATCTGCCAAGTCCGTGCTCATCCGTTGCGAAATGTGCCGGTACCCAGTCAAGGATAACACCAACCTTATGGCGATGCAGTGTATTGATTAAATACATGAAATCATCCGGTGTTCCATAACGGGAAGTGGGCGCATAATAGCCGGTTACCTGATAGCCCCAGGAGCCATCAAAGGGATACTCCGCAATTCCCATCAGCTCCACATGGGTATAACGCATCTCTTTTAAATATTCTGTAATTCTATCTGCAAATTCTCTATAATTATAAAAACCATCCGGTGTTCCATCAGGATGCTTCATCCAGGAACCAATATGGCATTCATAAATTGCCATAGGTTCTTTGTTATAATCTTTGCTTTCCCGCCCTTCCATCCAGGCACTGTCTGACCACTTGAATTTACTAATATCATATGTTCTGGAAGCATTGCCCGGACGCATCTCGGCATAATTAGCAAAGGGGTCTGCCTTGTAAAGCTTTTCTCCTTCCGGTGTGCGAATCAGGAATTTATACAATTCATTTTCTCCCACACCCGGGATGAATAACTGGTAAATACCACCGGGACCAAGCTTCTCCATAGGATACATATCCTCTTCCCAGTTGTTAAAACTCCCTATGACATGTACACTTGCTGCATGGGGTGCCCACACACCAAAGAACATGCCTTTGACACCATCTTCCACAGACGGATGTGCTCCCAGTTTTTTATAAATGTCATAATGAGACCCTTGTGCAAACACATACTGGTCTGCTTCCGAAATAAATACCCGATTCTCTTTTTCTTCTGCTTTTTTCTTATTTTTTGCTGCCATTAGCACTTCCCCCATTTCATCATGTTATGACAATGCATTTTGCAGTCATTTTGTCCTAATAGTGCATAAAATCCTTTTCTCTTAAGATAATCATATCTTCTTCGTCATACCGCTTTGCCAGTAAGATATCCATAAAATGCTTTGGCGTCTTCTTATTGGCATAATAGATTGCCTCATCCACAATTTCTCTGACCTCAGCCAGCGTTACCTCATGGTCGCTTGTCTGATTATCTGCAATTCGTGTATGCAAAGCAAGAATACCAAACTCATCAATGGTGTATTCCTGCTCCTGGGCATACTGTTTTGCATATTCTACCAGAACCTCATCATCCAGTGCTTCAATATCCACGCGCAGATTAAAATTATTGTGGATAACAGCATTTTCTTCCCACATATTATCAATCTTCTGCTTACTGTCTGTCAGAAGAAGCAGTAACCCTTTATTATCCTGCTCCAATATTTTCGCGACTTTTGCAATCGTTTCTTTCTTCATACCAGAAGCTTTCTCAATAATCAACGCTCCATTATCCAGTTTGGCAAAGGTTTCTGCTACATCTTTCTTATTCAGGACCGCACCCGCAATCTTGGCTACCTTGCCCGAAAAATTACTGTCGTTATACTGCATTTCCCGAATCAGTCCCTTGGCAAGTGCCAGTACAGTATCCTCTTCTTCTCCTGTAATGATGATATTGCCGGTATAGGATGCCAGGCTCATATTGTCCAATGTATTGACTAGCTGCTGTCTGGATTTCCTGTGATGTACAAACTTACCGAAAATTTCTTTCTCTTCCTCAGTCAGCTCCCTGTTCTTATTACCGGATTCTTCTTCCGCTTTCTCAATGGCTTCCTCTGTGGTTTGCTGTAACAGTTCTTCCAAGGGCGTATCCCCTGTGTTTTCTCCATCTGCCGTTATCTCAGCTTCCGCCTTGGAGATAGCTTCCTCTACACTGACAGGTTCTTCTATCTCTTCCAATTCCTCCACAGTATCTTCCTGTGTCAGTACCTCTTCTGATTCTTCCGTTGGCTGTGATGCCGGAACTGCTATTGGCGCAGGAGTAACCACCTCTGCCTTAGGCTGCGTAATTTCTACATCTTCCGGTAAAATTACTTTCTTAATAGTGGGTTTCTCAGCTTCTTTACGGATAGCCGCTATGAAGGCTTTCTCTAATTCTTCTAACAGGCCATTCTTAGTCGCTTCATCAAAATTAGCAAACAAACTGCCCGTCTGTGCCAAAATATGCTGTCTGACATCTTCCATGCGCTTCTGTTCGTTGCTCTTTTTCATCTGCTCCCATTCTGCCATAATGTCATCAATGCTGAGCTGACCTGTAATCTGCTTCTCAATATTCTCTTCATCCGGCAAGGCCAGACTAATCTGTCCGTCATATTCCTGAGCCAGAATCTTATCATATTCAGATGGTTTGGTATTCCATGGTGTTAATACACCTGTTCCTGCACCAGGTATTTCCTGCTGCACAGGCTTTATAACCGGCTGTTTAACTGCCACCGGCTTCTCTTCCGTCTTACCCGGAAAGGTAATTACCTGTTTCTTTGGTTCTGCCTGCGCTGGTTCTGCTACAGACTGCACGACTGGCTGTTCCCGTTCCGCTTCTGTCTGTACGCCCGGCTGCGTTTCCTGCTGTGCAGTTGCTTCTTCTGCCAGTTGTTCCTCTATCACACTCTGCTCTGGCAATGGTCTGGTTTCCTGTAAAAGAGGTGCCATTATCGATTCTGTTACCGCATCCTCTTTTCCTTTCTCCGTTTCCTCGGCCACTGGCTCTTCATCCGTCTGTGTCTGCGCTTCCTCCTGTGCTAACAGTTCACGCATACTCTCTGCCAGCTCTTTTTGCAAATTGATGGTGTTATATTGTCCCACATCGACCGGCTTTACTTCCGGTAATTCCGTCGTAGGCATATCGACACTGACAGGCACAGGTTCCGGCTGTACCGGTTCATAACTGTGCACCACTGCACCGGCTACGATAGTATCATCCGATACTTCATCCTGTTGTGCCTCTTCCGGTAAAGCAGCTTCTGCCTGCACTGCCTCATTCTCTTCTTCTATTTCAGCAGCTTTTTCCTGCATCCATTCATCATATTTTGCTTTCTGGTCAGCACTCAAAGGTTCATGAAGCATCTTTAATTCCAGTGCTTTTACTACATATTTTCCTTCACCAAACCAGAGAAACATCTGATCACATTCCTCTACACATTTGGTTGACAGACCTATGCGGTGATACAGATAAGCCAGTTCATATGCCCATTTCTCCCTGTAATCCCGTTTCTTGAATTCTTCCAGGACAGCAATTCGTTCTTCCAGACTGACATCCTGTGCCTCATACAGACGATACTGCAAAATATATCTTCCGGTATCTTTTGGGGCAATCTGTACAAATTCCTTATAATATTCGATAGCCTGTACATACTCACCCATTTTAATTGACAATTCACACAGGGAATATACAATCAGTCTGCCGGTTGGATGTTTCTCATAAGCTAACAGTAATATATCCTTACTTTCCTGATATCTCCTGTTAATCTTATATAAATCACTAACCGTGCACAGCATCATAACGCTTCTTACTCTGCGCCAATCAATCGTATCTGCGACTTGAACCGCCTCTGCGTATTCTCCCTCCGCAATCAGTGCCTTAATTTCGTCCGCCCGGACTTTATATTCATACTTATCCAAGGTGCTCACCTCATTACTGTATTTTCCAAATTGACTTTTCTACATAGTAACCCTATTTTCACTGTCTCAGTTTACCATAGCCTTCTATCAATGTAAACCGATTATGCAGAAAAAAAGCACCTTCCGCATGGTATCTCATCTATAGAATATACCAAGATAGGAAGATGCTACAAGCTACAATTACCATATATTGTACCTTTACATAGAAAGGTTCTTATGCTCTCTTTGCCAGAAGCCTGTCGCTTAATTCGGCAAACTGTTCTAATGTCAACGCTTCACCGCGCACCATGGCAGACAATCCCATCTCTTCCAACGTTTCCTCTACCATCTTCCGGTTTACGCCTAGATTTGCTGCATTGGAAAGTCCATTCGCCAGAGTTTTTCTTCTCTGGTTAAAAGATGCCCGGATAACTGCAAAAAGATATTTCTCATCTGCTGTCTGTACTCTGGGATTTTCGTAACGGCTCAGACGAATTACCGTACTGTCTACATTCGGTCTTGGCATAAAGCATGCTGCCGGTACTCTCGTAATAATTTCCGGTTTTGCATAATACTGTACCGCCAGGGATAAAGCGCCATACTCCTTCGTTCCCGGACCCACCTGCATCCGGTCGGCCACTTCCTTCTGCACCATAATGGTTACGCTCTGTAAAGGAACATGGCTTTCAAATAACGCCATAATAATCGGTGTTGTTATATAATAAGGCAGGTTTGCCACTACCTTAATCGGTTTGCCATCGTTGCGTTCCTGTACAATCCGGTTGATATCCACCTTCAGGATATCTTCGTTGATTATGCTTACATTATCATAACCGGAAAGTGTCTCTTCCAAAATGGGAATCAGATTCTTGTCGATTTCCACCGCAATAACCTCTCTGGCCTCCTCTGCCAGATATTGTGTCATCGTACCGATACCGGGTCCGATTTCCAGTACACAGTCCTCTTTGGTAATCTCCGCAGAACCGATAATCTTATCCAGTATATTGTTGTCTATCAAAAAGTTCTGTCCAAATTTCTTTTGAAAATGAAACCGGTATTTCTGAATTATCTCTGCTGTATTCTTAGTATTTCCTAAACTTGCCATCCGTCTCTCTTTTCCGTCTTTTCCTTTATCATTTACTCTGTCATCAATGTATCATTTTCAAAAATGCCTTGCAAGCCTTACAGCCGAAACAGCCTTTTGGCATTTTCTTCCGTAACCCGCACTACTTCTTCATATGGTACTCCCTTCAGCTGCGCAATCTCCTGTGCAATATAAGGAATATTTAAGGAAGAATTGCGTTTCCCCCGGTTTGGCTCCGGTGCCAGATAAGGGCTGTCTGTTTCTAACAGTATCTTGTCTAATGGAATATAGGTCACTGCTTCTTTTAACTTCTTTGCATTCTGAAAGGTAATTACACCACCGATTCCAAAATAGTAATCCATGTCCAGATATTCCCGTGCCAGTTCTTTCGTATAAGAATAGCAATGCACCACGCCACCCATTGCCTGCGCGTGACTGGCTTTCATAATATCCAGAGTATCCTTTGCCGCCTCCCTGGAATGGATAATAACCGGCAGGTTTACCTCCTCTGCCAGATTCAGCTGCCGTACAAACCATTCCTTCTGAATGGCTGGCTCCGGCTCTTTCCAATGATAGTCCAGACCGATTTCTCCCACGGCCACTATTTTTTCCCCACTGCATAACTGTTTCAGCCAGGCAAAATTCTCTTCGTTTAACTCCGCCGTTTCACTGGGGTGTACTCCCACTGCACCATACATAAAAGGATACTTCTGTATCAGCTCAATCGTAGTCTTACAGCTTCCAATACTGGCCCCTACGTTAATAACCGTACCGATTCCATTCTCTGGCAAGGATGCCAGAAGCTGCTCCCGGTCTTCTGCAAAAGCATCATCATCATAGTGTGCATGGCTTTCAAAAATCATCCGTCTTTTCCTTCTTTCCACTCATTCAGAAAAATTCTTACACTTATCTGCATATTTGACACTAATGTAACATTTCACCCTTTTCAATGCAAGTTTAAATAAATGTAAAAAATTATAATATTTTTGTAAAAAAACACTTGCAATCCGGAAACCCTTATACTATAATAACACTTGCGTGTTGAACAACACATATATGGATATGCACCGCTAGCTCAGTTGGTAGAGCACCTGACTCTTAATCAGGGTGTCCAGGGTTCGAGCCCCTGGCGGTGCACTAACAAAGGAACTGATTTTGAGGACGTAGGAGCCTTGGGGTCGGTTCTTTTTTCTTAATAGACGGAGGTACATTAGCGATGAAGATTACCTGGTATGGCACAGCATCCCTATTAATTGAATATGGGGCAGACCATATTCTCATAGACCCTTTTCTGACTCTGAAGGGTGCCAGGAATCATCCCTCCCTTTTGTCTTACATGAAAGAAGATTCTATCCTGATTACGCATGGTCATATCGACCACTTATACAGTATCCCAAAAATTATGGAGAATTCCGATGCTACCGTGTATTGCTCGTCTACACCGGCAAATACACTGGAAAAAAGAGGCGTGGATGGGGACCAGATTGTGATTGTCCGTCCAGGTAACTGCCTTACCTTCGGCTCCATCCAGGTAAAAATCTTGCAGGGGAAACATATCCAATTCGACAAAAAGCTTATTAAACATACCCTGACCAGCCCTCGCCTGTTTACTCACCTTGCCAATCTGGTCTTCCTGGGTTTGAACCATCCAAGATATAAAGAAGGACAAGAAACCCTTGCCTACCAGATTGAAGCCGGCGGCAAAGTGATTCTTATCCTTGGAAGTTTAGATTTGGACCCTCAGACAGCGTATCCTAAATACGTGGATATGCTCGTTCTGCCTTACCAGGGTGCAACCGATTTAATTACGCCTGCTCTCTCTATCATCAAACAGATAGAGCCACGCACTGTACTTTTAGACCATTTTGATGATGCTTTTCCACCTATCTCCTGCGAGATTGACACGAAGCCTCTGAAAAAAGTTCTGACCGAACAGTTTCCGGAACTCCCTGTTGTAAAACCAACCGCCGGAAAAGCAGTTACCCTGTTATAATTACAGGGTAATTCCTATCCAATCAATCAGTACACCGGCAACGACACCGATAGCGTAAAGCATTGTCAGAATCTTCACGTTTTCTTTGCGATTGTCATTGACCCGGAACAATACCAGAAGACCAACACCACTTCCGGCTAACAGTCCCGCCATCATGGCACCACTCCCCAGTACACCATTCAGATACAGCTGCGTAATCACAACCGAAGCAGCGCAGTTTGGAATCAAACCTACCAGTCCTGCTATTAATTCTCCAAGCACCGGTGCACTCAGTATCAGATTTCCCAGTACCTCTTCCCCGATTAAAGCAATTACCAGATTTAAGGCAAAAGAAATCAGGAGAATGTAGATAAAAATTTCCAAAGTATGATGCACTGCTGATTTCAAAATACCTTTTTCGCAATGGCAGTGATGCTGTTCACACAGATGTTCAATCTGCATATCCTCTTCCTTCGGGCGGCGCACTAAATCAATCAGAAAACCTGCAATTACCGCCACAATCACTTTTGCCGCCAGCACTCTTGCTATCATATCAAATCCCACGTTCTCTGAAATCATAATTGGAAGCATTTCATCCGAAGTGGACAGGAAAATTGCTACCAACGTTCCCAGCGTGATAATCCTGCCTGCGTATAAATTGGAAGCTGCCGCAGAGAATCCGCACTGCGGAAAGATTCCCAGGATACTGCCGATAAACGGACCACCTTTTCCAGCCTTACGGATTGCCGTCAGCATCCTCGTTCCGGCCTTGTGCTCTAAATATTCCATCGCCCAATAGGTCAGGAACAAAAATGGTAACAGCTTGATACTGTCTATTAAACTATCTGCTATTACATCTAAAATCATTTTTCTTACTTCTTTCTACTATACTATTCTACGATTACACGTACTCATAGAATAACGTGTCTATGCCAAAAAAGCAAGTATCAGCTACGCCGTTACATCTTCGAACTGGGAATTATACAGTTCTGCATAAAAACCATTCTGTGTAATCAGTTCCTCGTGGGTTCCCTGTTCGATAATGTCACCATCCCTCATTACAAGAATGAGATCTGCATCCTTAATCGTTGATAATCTGTGTGCAATGACGAAGCTGGTACGTCCCTTCATAAGATTATTCATCGCTTTCTGGATACGCTGTTCCGTTCTCGTATCTACCGAACTGGTTGCTTCATCCAGAATCATAATCTTATTATCTGCCAGAATGGCTCTTGCGATGGTAAGCAACTGTTTCTGTCCCTGGGATACGTTGCTGGCGTCTTCATTTAACTCCATCTGGTAACCACCCGGCAGAGTCTGGATAAAGTGATGGGCATGTGCTGCCTTTGCCGCTTCTATGACTTCTTCATCGGTGGCATCCAGACGTCCATAACGGATATTTTCCATAATAGTTCCCTTAAACAGCCAGGTATCCTGCAATACCATGCCAAAATTTTCCCGCAGCTCACTTCGGTTAAAATCACGGATGTCGTGACCATCTACCTTAATGCAGCCACTGTTTACGTCATAAAAACGCATTAATAGCTTTACCATAGTAGTCTTACCAGCTCCTGTAGGTCCTACAATCGCTACCGTTTGTCCCGGTTTTACCTGACTGCTGAAATCATGAATAATAATCTTATCCGGCTTATAACCAAAAACAACATGCTCAAAACTGACACTCCCCTGAATGTCAACAAGTTTTACCGGATTCTGCACAAACTGCTCTTCCTCCTTTTCTTCCAGGAATTCGAACACTCTCTCTGCGGCAGCTGCCGTGGACTGTAACATATTCGACACCTGTGCCACCTGGGTAATTGGCTGTGTAAAATTCTTCACATACTGGATAAATGCTTGAATATCACCAACCTCAATGGTTCCCTTAATTGCCAGAATGCTGCCACTGACTGCCACGACCACATAACCCAGATTACCTATAAAAGTCATAATCGGCTGCATCAGACCGGACAGAAACTGGGATTTCCACGCTGACTGGTACAGTATCTGGTTGGTCTCTTCAAACTCTTTTAAAACAATTTTTTCTCGGTTAAAGGCTTTGACTATATTCTGCCCGCTGTATACTTCCTCTATCTGTCCATTGATTTTACCAAGATATGTCTGCTGGGCCACGAAATGCTTCTGGGAAAACTTCACAACCACACCAATCAGCGCACCGGATACCGGCAGGATGACTAACGCAATCAAAGTCATTAAGGGGCTGATGCTTAACATCATAATCAGCACACCGATAATCGTCGATACCGAAGTAATCAGGGTTGTTATGCTCTGGTTCAGACTCTGTCCCAGCGTATCTACATCATTTGTAATACGGGATAACACATCCCCTATGGTGTGGGATTCAAAGTATTTCATAGGCATCCGGTTAATCTTCTCTGAAATCTCCCTGCGGAACCGGAAACACAACTTCTGGGATACCCCAGTCATAATCCACCCCTGTAAAAAAGACAACAGGGCACTGATAACATACACTCCTAACAGAAACAGAAGAATCTGCCCTATCCGTGCAAAGTCAATACTGCCTGTATGACGTACTTTGGCAATCAGTCCATTATACAATTCCGTGGTTGCCTTACTGAGAATCTTCGGTCCGATAATATTGAAGATGGTACTTCCTACGGCAAAAATAATAACCGCCAGGATACCAAACTTATAATTTCCCATATAGCGGACCAATTTTCCAATGGTTCCCTTAAAATCCTTGGCTTTTTCGCCGGGCATCATCCCTCCGCCCGGTCCCCGGTGCCTGGGAGGTCTGCTCGTTTTGATTTCTGCACTCATGCCTGCTTACCTCCTTTCAATTCTGCCTCAGATAACTGGGATCTGGCAATCTCCTGATATGCTTCACAACATTGTAACAGTTCTTCATGCGTACCGATTCCCATAATCCTGCCTTCATCCAGCACAATAATCTGGTCAGCATGAAGGATTGTACTAATACGCTGCGCCACAATAATAACTGTGGCGTCCGCTATCTTCTCATTCAATGCCCGCCTTAAGGCCGTATCAGTCTTATAATCGAGAGCCGAAAAACTGTCATCGAAGAGGAATATCTTCGGTCGTCTGGCTATGGCCCTGGCAATGGAAAGGCGCTGCTTCTGTCCACCGGAAACGTTGGTTCCACCCTGCGCAATCGGGCTGTCATAGGTTCCCTGTTTCTCTTCAATAAACTCCGTTGCCTGGGCAATCTGTGCCGCCTCTTTCATCTGTTCATCTGTGATTTCTTCCTCTGCAAATTTTAAGTTCGAAGCAATCGTTCCCGAGAACAGGATTCCCTTCTGGGGTACAAATCCAATCATACTATGAAGCTTCTTCTGGGAAATCTCCCGGATATCAATTCCATCTATGGTAATCCGTCCCTTTGTCACATCATAGAAACGCAGGATAAGATGTAACAGTGTAGACTTTCCACAGCCGGTACTGCCAATAATCGCTGTAGTCTGTCCTGGCTTCGCCGTAAAGGAAACCTTCGAAATCGCATTCTCATCCGCTCCCGGAAACTGGAAATCAACCTGTTCAAAAGCAATTTCTCCTATTCCAGCTACTTCCGCATCCCTGGTAACCTCTGCATCCACAATGGAAGGCTCTGTATGAAGCACTTCGTCAATGCGGTCTGCTGCCACACCAGCTCTTGGAAGCATAATGGAAATCATCGTAATCATAAGAAAGGACATTACGATCTGCATGGCGTAGGTAATAAATGCCATCATATCACCTACCTGCATATTTCCCATATCAATGCCTTTGGCACCAAACCATACAATCATAATGGTAATAACATTCATAATAAGCATCATGGCCGGCATCATAAAAGTCATGACACGATTGGTAAACAATTGGGTTTTCATCAAATCCTGATTCGCTTTGCCAAAACGTTCTTCTTCGAACCGCTCTCTGCTAAAGGCTCTGATAACCGGAATACCTGTCAGAATCTCTCTGGATACCAGATTCATCCGGTCTACCAGCTTCTGCATCTGCTTGAATTTCGGCATTGCTACCATGACCAGAGTGCCTACAAGAAGCATAATCATAATCACTGCTGCCACGATAATCCACCCCATACCGGTTCTAGTGGTACTTACCTTGACGATACCACCGATACCAAGAATCGGCGCATAACAAACCATACGAAGAAGCATAACCGATACCATCTGTACCTGTTGGATATCGTTGGTACTTCTCGTAATGAGAGATGCCGCTGAGAACTGATCCATCTCTGCATGAGAAAAGGAGACAACCTTACGGAATACGCGGTTACGCAATCTCATTCCGATACCGGCAGAGGTCTGGGATGCCAGAAATCCCACACCAATAGCCGCCACCATCATGATAATTGTCATCAGCAGCATCTTACCGCCTGTGGTAAGCAGATATCTTGTCTGCATCGCCTGTAAATCAAGCCCCGCTGCCTCATACTCTCCCTTTATAAAGACCAGTGCCATCTGCTCTGTCATCATATCGCTCATTTCTTCGCCATATGCCTCCATAGCCTGGTTTTTCATGGCAAGAAGTGCTTCCTTATCCAACACCCCAGCATCTGCCATTTCCCGGATACTGTCTATGGTAACTTCCTTTCCGTCCACCATCTGTCCCTGGGAAAGCATCGACACCATCACAATCGGAATCTGCATGGTCTTGTCCAGTGTTTCAACAACCTCTTTGTCCGAAGTGTTCCGTTCATAGTTACCCGCGTCATTCAGCATGTATGACTGCTCCATCAGCGGCATATCTTCCTCTTCCATAAAAAGGCTGATATTTTCATAAGTTTCCTGGCGTATAACCTGCGGTGCTATATTCTCAATTCCACCCTGTTCAATGCCTACATCCACAATATCCGATGTGTACGACGGCAATGACAGGTCGCAATATGCCTGCACGATTAAAAGCAGGATAATCGCCAGAACAGCTGCTTTAGCTTCGCCCAGATATTTTACAATCTTAAACATATCCTTTCTCCTTCTTCTGTCTTCCTGTTTGCATTTTCTTAACAATGTTTACCAT
>ERZ1026850.807-NODE-807-length-18403-cov-8.749891_pt1 | contig 18403 bp, 13 predicted proteins | sample MGYA00380155_ERZ1026850 | MGnify/ENA primary metagenome ERZ1026850 (study PRJEB33269, sample SAMEA4719791) | human gut metagenome | biome: human-associated habitat; feature: organic feature; material: feces | place: Cameroon | collected 2013-10 ... | reverse complement strand
TATGATGTGTTTTATAATTATGTCAAAATTCTTAACTTAATGACATTGCTCAAAAAAGGCTCTTTTTCGTTGACAAAAAGTTATCATATATGATAACATAGAGACAGTTGTTGAGGTGAGAAATGGAGAAGAATAAGAGCAGGGAGCAGTCGACGCGTTCGGATGTGGTGCGACAGTTGAAGGCGGTGCGCAAGGAACAGCATATTACCCAGGAAGTGCTTGCGGAGCGGGCAGGCACGAAGAAATCCAATATTTCCAGATTGGAGAGCGGAAGATATAATCCAAGTCTGGATTTTCTGGTGAAGGTAGCAGGCTGTCTGGGAAAGACCGTTGAGATTCAGATTATGGACAAATAGAAGGAGACAGGGTATTATTATGAAGAAGAACAAACCGAAGACCATGGGGAAAAATATTGACCGGGATGTGGAATTATGCAGAACTACCAATGCTAGAGTCAGCAGTCAGATGATGCGGACACTGGTAAGCCATGAGATTCCATTTACACAGAACTGGGTGAGAGTTCCATTTTATAAGAGAGTTGCTTATAATGGGGCGAAGGAAGTCTGCGTTATCAGCACACATTACAATCAGTATCAGCGGGCGAGAAGAGTATTAGACCATATGGAAGTGGTATATCGGGAACGCATGATTTTGCATGCGGTATAAGACAGGAGGAAAAAGAGATGGAGAGCTTAACAAAGCAGTTCCCGGATAAGGAGACCTTTGACAAATTCTTTGTAGAGAATTTCAAGACTATGACTTACGAAGATGTAAAAGAAGGCTTAGAGGAATTAGTCAAGGCAGAAGGATTAAATATATTTCAGGATGATTATGTGAAAAATGTACGGAAAGAGGATTTTAAAGAGCATCTTTCCAAGGGCGCACGATTTGAATTTGAAAATGCCATGACAGAAGCATTTTATGATAAGAATCCGGAAGTATATGAGGCGGCATTTGGACTTTACGAAGAAGCACCAAAGCAGGCAATGGCAATTACCGAGACTTTTCATCGTACTTATCAGGAGATATATGAAGAGAGTTTAAATTGCATGTTTGATGCGGTGATAGCTCCGTTGTTATAAGAGAAAATTTTTTGGATATTTGAATGTAATCCACTTTTTTAGAATAGCAGATTCTGACTGTGATTTTAAAAAAGTGGATTTTTTGACTTTAGAAAAATTTAATTTCAAAAAGAGGAAAGATTGTGCTACCATTACAATAAGCAGGTAACAGGCGATTGTGAAGGGATAGATTTTGTTATCAGGACTATCTTTCCGATATTTGAAAGAATTGCTGCATGGTTCGGCAAAGTGCAGATGCGTGATAAGGGCTGTTAGGGACACTTGGAATTTCGTCAGGCAATAGGCAACGCTGGTACAGGGATGTACCAGCGAGGCACAACTGAACAGGGATGTGAATTTGTGCCGTTTGCCGGATGAAATTAATATGATAGCGAAATTCCTAGTGTCCCTTACAGGCATTATGTTGCATCTGCCCTCGCCGGACAGTGCAGCAATTCAGCCAAAGCAACCGGAAAAACCGTTTTCGTAGCGGAAGATAATCCCCTGCGCATCAGCGTAATATAATTGGAACAAAGTTCGCTATCCTGTTTTCACAATCACCTGAATAACCAGAATAAAAGGAGGAAGCTATCACATGGCATTTGTATCCTTTCAGAATGTAAGTAAAGTATATAAAACCGGAGAAGTTACAATAGAAGCATTACATGATGTGAATTTTGAAATAGAAAAGGGAGAATTCTGCGTTATCGTAGGAGCATCCGGAGCGGGAAAGACAACAATATTAAATATATTGGGAGGAATGGATTACCTGACCACCGGAAAAGTATATCTGGATGGAGATGAAGTCTCCGCATATAATAAGCGGCAGCTTACCAGTTACCGGAGATATGATGTGGGATTTGTGTTCCAGTTTTATAATCTGGTGCAGAATCTTACCGCATTGGAAAATGTTGAACTTGCAGCACAGATTTGCAAGGAACCGTTAGATGCATCAACAGTTTTAGATGAGGTGGGCTTAAGTGAACGGAAAGCCAATTTCCCGGCACAGCTATCCGGTGGAGAACAGCAGAGAGTGGCAATTGCAAGAGCACTGGCAAAGAATCCGAAGGTGCTGCTTTGTGATGAACCGACAGGCGCACTGGATTATAATACCGGAAAAGCCGTTTTAAAACTGCTGCAGAACACCTGCAGAAAACAGGGCAAAACCGTCATTGTAATTACACATAATCAGGCATTGACTGCAATGGCAGACCGTGTCATTACCGTAAAGAGCGGAACCATTCAAAAGATAGAGAAAAATGAACATATCGTGGATGTCGATGAGATTGAATGGTAGTCCATGTGGAAAAGAAAGGGTTTGAAATATGAAATCCATGATGAAGAGAAATACATTTCGTGAGATAAAGAAAAGCTTTGGAAGATATTTTGCTATCCTTGCCATTATTGCACTGGGTGTTGCATTTTTTTCCGGACTTAAGATTACCCAGTCGGTCATGGTGCATTCTGCGGATGTCTATTTAAAGGATTTGCAATTCTGTGATTATCGTCTGGTATCCACACTTGGCTTTACAGAAGAAAATGTAGAAGCACTGGCAGAAAAAGAAGATGTCCGGGCGGCAGAGGGAGCCATATCGGCAGAGGTTCTTTATAAGGATGCCGGAGAAAATGAGCGCGTTATCAAGATGCATTCCATCACTGAGAAGGTCAATAAACTGAAGCTGGTTGCCGGAGAAATGCCGCAGTCTGCTGATGAATGTGTGGTGGATTCCGCACTTTTTTCGGAGGATGCCATCGGAAGTAAACTGGTTCTCTCAGAAAATAATACGGAAGATGATTTAGATAAATTTGCATACAAAGAATATACGATTACCGGACTGGTGCAGTCACCGTGCTATATCCAGTTTGAACGTGGCAATGCATCCATTGGAAATGGCAGAATCAGCGGATTTGCCTATTTATTAAAAGATGGATTTGCAGTAGATTATGACACAGAAATCTATATTAAATTTGATGAAGATTATGACATCTATTCCGAAGAGTATGATTCCTATATGGACGCAAAGGAAGCGGACTGGGAGGCCTATACAAAGGAACAGGCAGAGATCCGTTATGACAAGATGGTAAAAGACGCACAGGATGAACTGGATGAGAAGAAGGAAGAGTTAGAGGAAAAGCGGGCAGAAGCCGAAACGGAATTAGAATCGGCAAAGCAGCAGCTTACGGATGGAGAAACAGAGATTTCCGATGGTAAAAATCAGATTGCTTCTGCAAAGACCGAGCTTTCTGCTAAAGCATCGGAGCTGCAGTCCGGGAAGGATGCACTGTCTTCTAAGGCAGCAGAATTAGAGAGCGCATCGCAGCAGATTTCCGGGCAGGAAAGTGCACTGGCGGCAAAAAAGGCAGAGTATGAGCAGGGATTGAATGCTTATCTGGCAGCAAAGCAGCAGGTAGCAGATAAGCGGAGCAGCCTTGAGACCGCAAAAGCACAGTTGACAGAAGACACTCCGGGCTATGAAGAGATGCTGGCACAGATTGAGGCCGGTTTAACGGAGGTTGCCGGTGCAGAAGCAGAATTAAATGCAAAGAATGCGGAATTAGAAGCAGCCGCAGGCCAGCTTTCTTCTGCGGAAAGCCAGCTGGCAGCCGCAAAGCAGCAGATAGAAGATGGAAAAAATGCACTGGCAGCTGCTGAGGTAGAGCTTACGGATGGGGAGAACCAGCTTGCGGCAGCAAAAGAACAGATAGAAGAAAAAGAAGATCAGCTTGAGGCAGCAGAAACAGAGCTGGCAGACGGTTTACTGCAGTATCAGGAGAATCAGAGTAAATTTGATGAGCAGATGCAGGATGCGGATGACCAGATAGCAGATGCACAGAGTAAGATAGATGAAATCGAGAAACCGGAGACTTATGTACTGGACCGGAATACCAATGTAGGTTATGTGTGCCTGAAAAATGATTCCGGTGTAGTAAAAGGAATTGCCAATGTATTTCCGGTATTCTTCTTTCTGGTGGCAGCATTAATCTGTATGACTACCATGAACCGGATGGTGGAAGAACAGCGGACACAGATTGGTGTGCTAAAGGCACTGGGTTTTAGTGAAGGAAGGATAATGGGAAAATATCTTTTCTATTCCGGCTCTGCAGCCATCAGCGGAACGTTAATTGGTTATGTCCTTGGAATCCATTTCTTCCCATTAGTTATCACAACGGCTTATGGAATTGTTTATAAAATGGGTGGGATTTATTATGTGTCTGACCTGCCGCTGGCACTGGTTTCACTTACCGTTGCAGTGCTTTGCTCCGTTGGGACGACCTGGCTGTCCTGCCATAAAGAGTTAAAAGAAGTGGCGGCAGATTTGATGCGGCCGAAAGCACCAAAAGCCGGAAAACGTGTATTCTTAGAGCATGTACCATTTATCTGGAAGAGACTTAAATTCTTACAGAAGGTATCTGTAAGAAATATTGTCCGCTATAAGAAGCGTTTCTTTATGATGGTAATCGGAATCAGCGGCTGTACGGCATTGCTGGTGATGGGCTTTGGTGTAAGAGATTCTGTAGTGGCAGTGGCAGACCAGCAGTATGAAGAAATCCAGCTTTACGACATCGGAGTTACATTAAAAGATGGAAAGATGCCGGGAGAGGCTGATCTTAAAGCCTTGGATTCTGTACTGGAAAAGGAAAATGCAGCAGGCATGTATGCCATGGAAAAGACCATTGACCTGGTGACAGATAAAGGAACTAAGTCGATTAATATGGTGGCAGTGGAAAATCCGGATGAAGTAGGAGACTTTATTTCACTGCATACAAAGAAACAGGATCCGATTGCTTATCCAAAAGAAGGAGAAGCAGTACTTTCGAAGAAAGTGGCAGAAACCTATGGTGTGAAAAAAGGCGATACGATTCTGCTGCGTGACAGCGACAACAATGAGATGAGCTTAAAAGTCACCGGAATCTGTGAGAATCATATTTATAATTATGTATACATTGCACCGGAATCCTATGAGAAACAGATTGGGGATGTGGTATTTAAAAATGTATATGTGAGCCTGCCGGATGCGTCAGATATTCATGAAGTGAGTGCGGTACTGATGAAAGCAGATGGTGTGACGGCAGTAACCGTTAATTCCGATATGTTAAACCGGATTTCACAGATGATGTCCTGTATGAATTATATTGTCATTGTCATTATTATCTGTGCCGGAGCACTGGCATTTATCGTATTATATAATCTTAATAATATCAATATTACGGAACGGGTGAGGGAGATAGCAACCATTAAAGTATTAGGCTTCTATCCGAAAGAAACCGCATCCTATGTGTTCCGGGAGAATATGGTCTTAACTGCCATTGGCTGTGGACTGGGACTGATTTTGGGAAAATGGTTCCACCGTTTTGTAATGGGTGAGATACAGATTGATATGGTATCCTTTAATGTACAGATTAATGCAGTAAGTTATCTCTTTAGTGTTTTGCTGACGATGGGCTTCGCCTGGATTGTAAACGGTATGATGACAGGAAAATTAGAACGTATCAACATGGCAGAATCCTTAAAATCAATAGACTAAAGCAGGCTGTTTTCTGGCGATTTTTTTCTGGCAAACCGAAGGAGCGCAAGAAAGGATAAAAAAGTAGTCAGCAGTTCGCCTGCAAGCATGCCATAGAGGTAGCAGCGGATGCCATATGTTGGAATCAGTGCATAGATAAAGAAAATGCGTAGGGCGCAGCCGCTCATATTAATGTAGAATGCACGCCCCGGTTTTCCCAGACCATGAAGAACGGAAGTAAAGGTGGTAGACAGATAGAGGAAAGGGCAGATCCAGCTTAATATGAGGATGAAACTGCCGGCTAATGTATTCTGGAAAATGAATTGTCCAATCCATTTTCCCGTCAGAAGAAAACCGAAGGTACAGGAAAAACCAAGAAGCAGACAATAAAACACCGTTTTTTTTATAGTATGGCGGATTAAGTGAAAATCCTTTCTTGCATAGGCTTCTGAAATAGCAGGCATCAGCAGCACCGAGACAGAATTTACAAGGACGTTGGGAAAAAGAATCATTGGCATTGCCATTCCGGTAAAAATGCCGAAGACGCTCAAGGCATCCTGATTGCTGTAGCCATATTTTTTTAAGCAGATGGGAATCAGAATGGCTTCGATACTGGAAAATAAGTGATATGCTACATGATTGGTGGTAAGGGGCAGCGCAAAGAGGGAAAGCTCCTTAAAAATTCTTTTTATATGCCTGCTGCACTTTTTGAAATGAAGGCAGCTTACGGAAAAGAGTGAAGAAGCCAGTTCACCGCAGACAACACCCCAGACAGCAATGGAGGGGGTGATGGGATAACTTTTTTCCATGCAGATAAGATAAAGTGTATAGACACTTAAGACCCGGACAACCTGCTCCATAAGCTGGCTTAAGGATGGCACCAGAGTTTTCTTCTTCCCATAGTAATAACCATTGATACAGGCATGGACACTGGCAGGAATCAGGCAGTAGGAAAGAATAACAAGGAGTGGAGCACAACGGACTTCATCTAAAATATGAATGGCAATAAAATCAGAATAAGAAATCAGAATAACAGTAAGTGAGAGTGCAATTCCCACAGAAAGAACCAGACCGGCATAGAGGTAGCTCATGCCGGTATTTTTATGGTCGGCTGCAGCAACAAAGCGGGAGACAGCGGTCTGGATGCCTGAGGCACTGAAAGCAATACAGAGGGCAAAAACCGGAAAAATAAGCTGATAAATTCCAAGACCTTCTGCACCAATTATGCGGGAGAGGAATATTCTATAGAAGAAACCGATTACTCTGCTGGAAAGTCCGGTCACAGTAAGCAGGAGAGTACCGGCAATCAGTGGATTTGAAATGGATTTCAACGGTTTCAATTGGAGCCTCCATGAAAAAGCAGATTTGTCAAAAGTATATGATAAATCAGAGGCAGAAAGAACTATTCTCAGAGGGAAAGAAGCATGAAGAAAATGATTTATCTTGATAATGCAGCAACAACACCGACAGCGCCGGAAGTAATTGAAGCAATGCTGCCCTTTTATGAGCGTCGTTATGGAAATCCATCTGCCCTATATGATCTGGGGCAAAAAAGTCATGATGCCATAGAAGAAAGCCGGCAGATCATTGCGCAGAGCATCGGGGCGCAGCCGGAGGAAATATATTTCACAGCCGGAGGAAGTGAATCTGATAACTGGGCATTGAAATGTACCGCAGAAAGTATGGTTATGCGTGGCAGGCATATCATTACCACGAAAATAGAGCATCATGCCATTTTAAGAACCTGCGGATATCTGGAACAGAATGGTTATGAGATTACTTACCTTCCGGTAGATGACAAGGGAACGGTTTCCTTGGAGCAGGTGCGGCGGGCAATCCGGCCGGATACCATATTAATTTCTGTTATGATGGCAAATAATGAGATTGGCACCATAGAACCGATAGCAAGAATCGGTATGCTTGCCAGGAGATATGGAATCTGTTTTCATACGGATGCCGTACAGGCATATGGACATATTCCCATTGATGTCAACAGAATGAATATTGATATGATGAGTGCCAGCGCGCATAAATTCAACGGACCTAAGGGAACCGGATTTTTATATGTGCGAAAGAAAAAGAGAATACCTCCTTTTATCCATGGAGGAGGCCAGGAAAGCGGTGTCCGGGCGGGAACTGAGAATGTGCCGGGAATTGTAGGCATGGGAAAAGCGGCAGCCATGGCAATGGAAAGCTTAAAAGAGCGGATGGAAATCGAGACAAGGATGCGGGATTACTTGATTTATTCAGTATTAAAGCAGGTGCCGAAGGTAAGGCTGAATGGGGAATGGAACAACCGCCTTCCGAATAATGTGGACTTTTGTTTTGATGAGTTAGAAGGTGGGAATCTTTTGGTTATGCTGGATATGGATGGAATCTGTGCATCGGCAGGTTCAGCGTGTTCTTCCGGGGAACACGAGCCATCCCATGTGTTAACAGCCATCGGTGTACCGCCGGAAATTGCAAGGGGAGCATTGCGGCTTACCTTAAATGAAAAAATTACGGCAGAGCAGATTGATTATGTGACGGCCTGCATCAAAAAGAATGTCACAATCCTAAGGGGACAGAAGGAAACCGTAAAATTCACTTGACGGATGCTGACAGTGTGGGTAAACTGTGAGTGCAGCTAAAAATTTGCCTGTAGGATAGGATTAAATATATGAAGGAAAAAGTAGTAGTTGGAATGTCCGGCGGAGTGGATTCTTCCGTTGCGGCATATCTTTTAAAGGAACAGGGCTATGATGTGATTGGTGTAACCATGCAGATTTGGCAGGATGAGGAAGAGACACAGCAGCAGGAAAATGGTGGCTGCTGTGGTCTTAGTGCCGTGGATGATGCCAGAAGAGTGGCTGACCGGTTGGAAATACCATATTATGTGATGAACTTTAAGCAGGAATTTAAACAGTATGTAATGGATTATTTTGTGGCAGAATATTTGGCAGGAAGAACGCCGAATCCATGTATTGCCTGTAACCGTTATGTGAAATGGGAGTCACTTCTTGCCAGAAGCTTAAGCATCGGAGCAGATTATATTGCAACCGGACATTATGCAAGAATTGCAAAATGTGACAACGGACGTTTTGCAGTGGCAAAATCTGTAACAGCAGCCAAGGATCAGACCTATGCATTATATAACCTGACACAGGAGCAGTTATCCCATACATTGATGCCGGTAGGCGCTTATCATAAAGATGAAATCCGCAAAATCGCAGAAGAGGTGGGACTTCCGGTGGCTCATAAGAGAGACAGCCAGGAAATCTGCTTTATCCCGGATAATGACTATGCAGGTTTTATTGACCGTGAGGTTGGAGATGCAGTTCCGGGAGAGGGAAACTTTGTGACAAAAGACGGTGAAATTATCGGACGGCACAAAGGAATTACCCACTACACCGTAGGACAGCGCCGTGGCTTGAATATACCATATGGCAAGCGGATTTTTGTAACAGAAATAAGACCGGAAACCAATGAAGTAGTGGTAGGTTCGCCAGAGGATGTATTTACGGATACACTGGTTGCAGACCATGTCAATTATATGGGACTTACCGATTTTGATGGCAGACGTCTCTTGGGCAAAATCCGTTATGGACATGCAGGAGCCATGTGTACCGTGGAAAATATCGGAGAGGGCAGGATCCGCTGTCATTTTGAAGAACCGGTCCGTGCTGTGACACCGGGTCAGGCGGTGGTATTTTATGATGGGGATTTTGTCGCAGGTGGTGGAATTATCATAAGAAAATAGTGAATTGTGCACAAAAATAGAGTGGCAAAATTATATATTATATACGAAGTTTACATTCCGGGCTTGACGTTTCTGATAATATATAGTACATTTGTAATGTAATAAGCAGGGACGCAAACCGGATTGTTACTAGAGATAGGCAAGACTGGATTGCACTTTAAGATAATTGTTAGGTCGGATTATTTAGAGTGTAATGCAGCTTTTTTTATATCATAAACGGGTGAAACGTAATGCAGATTATCAAAGTAATTAACAATAATGTAATCAGTTCCGAGGACGATAAAGGTAAAGAAATTGTCGTTATGGGAAAGGGCATAGGCTTCGGAAAGAAAGCCGGAGAAGAAATAGATGAGATAAAGATAGAAAAAGTGTTCTCCCTTCCGGACGAAAGTACCAGCCAGTTCATGCAGGTGGTAAAGGACATGCCGTATGAATATATCCGGACAGCCGAGCTGGTTATTGCATATGCCAGAGAAACATTAGGTTATCATTTAAGTAAAAATATTTATGTGACATTAACAGACCACTTGGGATACGCCATCGAGAGAAAGCAGCAGGGCATCGTCGTTGCGAATGAGCTTTCCTGGGAGATGAAGAAATTCTACAATGCAGAATTTCAGGTGGGATTGAAAGCCTTAGATATTGTAAAACAGGAATTAGACGTGGAGCTGCCGGAGGATGAAGCTGGATTTATTGCGATGCATCTGGTAAATGCACAGATGGGTGGTCAGATGAATCAGTCCAGGAACATGCCGGCAATGATAAAGGATATACTCAATATAGTCAGATATACCTTTCAGGTGGAATTGGATGAAAAGAGCCTGTCCTATGAGCGTTTTGTAACGCATTTAAGATTCTTTGTACAGCGGGTAATCAGTCGGGAAGACAGTGAACGTAATGATGAAGAATTTGACCAGTTGATTGCAGATCGTTTCCCGCATTCCTACGAATGTGCACAGAAGATAAAGAGTTACATGAAGAAGAAGCTTGATTATGAAGTCTCTGATGTAGAGATTTCCTATCTGGCAGTACACATTCATCGTGTGATTCACAGTATGAATAAGTAAATACCCTTTCGGCAAGGGATTGTTACGTTAAGACGGCAAAACCCAGACGAATAAGACTCATAGGAAGAGTTTTATTTGTTTGGGCTTTTTTCATTTACGGGAAATTGCTTTCCTGTAAATGAAAAAACGGTCCGCGAGGATGCACACTGCGGCGTATAAGGTAGATGTCGCAAGCGACCGCCGCAGGCGCGAGAATGTGCCAAGGCACATTCGTTGTTTTTAACAAAATGAATAAAACACAGGAGTGTTTTAGATAAAAATGAACATGCTATAAAAAAATAAAAATGGAGGGATTGTTATGGCAAGTAAGTATGATGGATTGGCAAGAATTATTATCCAGAACGTAGGCGGCAGGGAGAATATCATAAGCCTTGCGCACTGTGTTACCAGACTTCGTTTTAAATTAAAAGACGAGTCCAAGGCTAACACCGAAGTATTAAAAGCAACAGAAGGAATTGTGACAGTAATGAAATCCGGCGGACAGTATCAGATCGTAATCGGAAATCATGTACCGGATGTCTATGATGTGGTCTGTGAACATGCACATCTGGCCGGAAACGGAGCTGTTTCCGAGGATGCAGAAGGCGGCGGAGAGAAAATGGGGCTTGGTGCAAGACTCATTGATTTGATTTCCGGTGTATTCCAGCCATTCCTTGGTGTACTTTGTGCAGCAGGTATTATCAAAGGACTTTTGGCACTGTGGTCCTTTATCGCAAGTCAGTCAGGAATTGATGTTACCACAAGCGGAGCATATCAGCTCTGGTATTCCATTGGAGACGGATTCTTCTATTTCCTGCCGATTATCTTAGGATATACTGCAGCAAAGAAATTTAAGATGAATGAATTTATCGGAATGGCACTTGGTATATCACTTACCTATCCGGCACTGGTTAATCTGACTTCAGGAGAACTGATAGGTTCCCTGTTTGCAGGAACTTCCTTTGAAATGAATTATTATACAACCTTTTTTGGAATTCCTGTTATTATGCCATCCAGTGGTTATACTTCTTCGGTAGTACCAATTGTTATTGCAGTGGCTTGTGCTGCCTGGCTGGAAAAGAGATTAAAGAAAGTAATTCCGGATGTTATCAAAACATTTATCGTTCCGGTTGTAACTTTGGCAGTAATGGTTCCACTTACCTATCTGGTAATCGGACCGGTATCTACTTTCCTTTGCAACATTATCGGTATTATTTTCGGAGCAATCTATAACCTTCCGGTTGTAGGAGGCCTTGTAGCAGGTATCTTAGTCGGAGCATTCTGGCAGGTACTGGTAATCTTCGGATTACATTGGGGACTTGTTCCACTGGCAATGATTAATTATGGAACTTTAGGATATGACTTCATCCTTTCTCCATATTTCGCAGCATCTTTTGCACAGTCCATGGTTGTACTGGCAATTGTATTAAAGACAAAAGATAAGAAACTTAGAAATATTGCATTACCGGCGTTTATCTCCGGACTCTTTGGTGTAACAGAGCCATGTATTTACGGTATTACACTTCCAAAGAAAAAACCATTCATAATTTCCTGTATTGCATCCGCTATTGGTGGTGGAATCATAGGATTTGCCGGAGTTAAAACTTATATGATGGGTGGTCTTGGATTCTTCGGACTTCCGGCATTCATCGATGGTGAGTCAAAGAGCGTTTACAGTTTGATCTGGGTATTAATCGCTATGGCAGTAGCTATGGTAGTTGCATTCGTAGTAACTTACATTACCTATCATGATGATGCTCCACAGAATGATGAAGCAAAAATAGAAAAGAAAGACACAAAAACCGCAGCAAACCAGGTAATTGCATCTCCTCTTACCGGAGAAGTAAAAGCATTGGAAGAAGTAGAAGATGAAGCATTTTCAAGCGGAGCATTAGGACAGGGTGTTGCTATTCTCCCGACAGAAGGTAAATTATATGCACCATGTGATGGCGAAGTAGTGACCTTCTTCCCAACCGGTCATGCCATTGGAATGGTATCCGATGGCGGAGCAGAAATCCTGATTCATGTAGGCATGGATACCGTGAAATTAGATGGAGAAGGATTTACACCAAAGGTAGCACAGGGAGCCAGAGTAAAGAAAGGTGACCTTTTATTGGAATTTGATATTGCAAAGATTACAGGAGCAGGATATTCCGTTCTGACTCCGGTTATCATCAGCAATACAGCGGATTACGCAGATGTAGTTCCGACAGATGCAAAGAAAGTTGCAGCGTTGGACGCATTGATTACCGTTTTATAAATTAGTTTTCCATAGTTTTTTATACCTAAGGGTGCGGGCTCTGATAAAGGGCTCGTGCTCTATCCAACAAAATCAGAAGCCTTATTACAGGGCAGAATGAGAAAAGAAAAATATAAAAACAGAAATTATAAATTTTTACAAATAAAAATAATAAGAAGCAGGAGGAAAAAGCAATGAAGACATTTCGTAAAGATTTTCTCTGGGGCGGTGCAACCGCAGCCAATCAGTTTGAGGGAGCATGGGATGTAGATGGAAAAGGAGCATCTGTTTCTGATATGTGTACCAATGGTTCCCATACCGAGCCGAAAAAGGTAACAAGAACCATTCATCCGGAATATCTCTATCCGAGCCACGAAGCAATTGATTTCTATCATCATTACAAAGAGGATATTGCATTATTTGCAGAAATGGGATTTAAAGTATTCCGTTTATCCATTGCATGGACAAGAATTTTTCCGACCGGAATGGAGGATGAGCCAAACGAAGCAGGACTGGCATTCTACGATAAAGTATTTGATGAGTGTTTAAAATATGGCATTGAGCCGCTGGTAACCATTTCCCATTATGAAATGCCATATGCACTGATTGAAAAATACAATGGCTGGGAAGCCAGAGAATGTATCGATTATTTCTTAAATTACTGCAAGGCAATTTTCGAAAGATATCAGGGCAAAGTAAAATACTGGCTGACTTTCAATGAAATCAATGGCGGCACCACACCGCTTGGCAACCTGCTTTCCCTTGGAACCGTAAAAGGCTATGAAGGAAAAATTACAGAGATTCCGGATGACCCGAAGGTTCGTTTCCAGGCATTACATCATCAGTTTGTTGCCAGTGCAAAAGCAGTAAAATTAGCACATGAAAAATATCCGGAATATCTTATCGGTGATATGAATGTCTTTATGACCAAGTATCCATTTACCTGTAATCCGGAGGATGTGCTGGAAACACAGAAGGAAATGCGGATTATGAACTGGTTCTGTTCCGATGTGCAGGTAAGAGGAGAATATCCGGCGTATATGGAGCGGTATTTTGAAGAAAATAATATTCATGTTAAAATGGAACCGGGCGATGAAGAAATTTTAAGAGAAGGCTGCGTGGATTTCTATACCCTCAGCTATTATATGAGCAGTTGTGTATCAAAAGATCCAAATGGCGAGCAGACGGATGGCAACCTGATTGCCGGTCTTAAGAATCCATATCTTAAGGCAAGTGACTGGGGCTGGCAGATTGACCCACAGGGCTTACATTATTCCTTAAATGAAATTTATGACCGTTATCAGATTCCGGTTATGGTAGTAGAAAATGGTCTTGGCGCTTATGACAAATTAGAAGAAGATGGAAGCATTCAGGATGATTACCGTATCGACTATCTGCGGGATCATATCAAAGAGATGAAAGAAGCGGTAAAAGATGGCGTTGACCTGATGGGATATACACCATGGGGCTGCATTGATTTAGTAAGCGCATCTACCGGAGAAATGGCAAAGAGATATGGCTTCATCTATGTGGAAAAATATGATGATGGAACCGGAACTCTTGCAAGAAGAAAGAAAAAATCCTTCGACTGGTATAAAGAAGTAATTGCTTCAAATGGAGAGAACTTATAAAAGAAAGAAGGTATGGACTATGGAAAAGTTTAATGGAAAAAAGGTATTCAGCGGTATTGCAATTGGAAAGGTAAAACTCCTTTTAAAAGCTGAAAATCAGGTGGTAAGAAAAAGAATAGAAGACCCGGCAGCAGAGATTGCCCGCTATGAAGCAGCAAAACAGACTGCAATTGAACAGCTCCACAAGCTTTACAAGAAAGCATTAAAAGAAGTGGGTGAAGTAAATGCACAGATTTTTGATGTGCATGCCATGATGTTAGAGGATGGAGATTATAATGATTCCGTTCACAATCTTATTGAGAGCCAGAGCGTAAATGCAGAGTATGCGGTAGGTGTTACCGGAGATAACTTTGCAGAAGTATTTGCAAATATGGATGACGAGTATTTCAAAGCCCGTTCCATTGATATGAAGGATATTTCTGAGCGTGTCATCAATGTATTATGTGGAAATGATATGGGAAGCGACCTTGGGGATGAGCCGGTTATTATCGTAGCAAAGGATTTAGCTCCGAGTGAAACCGTACAGATGGATAAAAGTAAGCTGCTGGCATTTGTAACACAGCTGGGCTCTACGAATTCCCATACTGCAATTTTAGCAAGAACCATGGGCATCCCGGCACTGATTGGTGTGGAAATCAAGGAAGAGTGGAACGGAAAACAGGCAATTGTGGATGGTTATACCGGAACTCTTATCATTGAACCGGATGAAGCAACTTTGGCAGAATATAAGAAAAAAGCAGAAGAGGATGCAAAGCAGAAGGAATTACTGCTGACTTTAAAGGGAAAAGAAAATGTGACAAAGAGTGGTCAGAAAATCAATCTTTATGCCAACATCGGAAATGTCTCTGACTTAGCGGCAGTACTTAAAAATGATGCCGGTGGAATCGGACTTTTCCGTAGTGAATTTCTTTATCTTGAAAAAGATACCTTCCCAACAGAAGAAGAACAGTTTGCAGCTTATAAGCAGGTCGCAGAGACCATGGCAGGAAAGAAGGTTATTATCCGAACCCTGGATATCGGAGCCGATAAGCAGGTGGACTATTTTAACCTCGACAAAGAAGACAATCCGGCAATGGGATATCGTGCCATCCGGATCTGCCTGACCCAGCCGGAAATTTTTAAGACCCAGCTTCGAGCTTTATTCCGCGCAAGCAATTACGGAAATATTGCAATTATGTATCCGATGATTATTTCGGTAGATGAAGTGCGTAAGATTAAAGCAATCTCAGAAGAAGTGAAAGAAGAACTTACAAAGGAAGGGATTCCTTTTGGGGATGTGGAGCAGGGTATCATGATTGAAACTCCTGCAGCAGCAGTAATGAGTGATGAACTGGCAAAAGAGGTTGATTTCTTTAGTATCGGAACCAACGACCTGACCCAGTATACACTGGCAATTGACCGTCAGAATGCAAAGCTTGACAGTTTCTATAATCCGCATCATGAAGCAGTGCTCCGGCTGATTCAGATGACCGTGGAAAATGCACACAAGGCAGGCATCTGGGCAGGAATATGTGGAGAACTTGGAGCAGATACAACTCTGACCCAGCGCTTCTTAGAGATGGGGGTAGATGAATTATCTGTTTCTCCTGGCTGTGTTCTTCCGGTTCGAAAAGCAATTCGGGACGCAGAATAATGAGCCGTAAACTGATTTTTTTGGATGTAGACGGAACCCTGGTGGATTTCACCATGCATATGCCGGAATCTGCCAGGGAAGCGTTAAGCATTGCCAGAAAGCGGGGACATCTGATTTCGTTATGTACCGGAAGAACTGTAACGAATGTATATCCGTGGCTTTTAGATTTTGGATTTGATGCCATTGTGGCTTCGGCAGGTGCTTATGTGTCTGCAAATGATAAGGTGATTTACCATAGCGTTCTGGCAAATGATAAGGTGCAGGATATGGTAGAGGTGCTGAAGGAGCACGGTGCATGCTTTATGCTGCAGGGAATCAACGGACGTTATGTGGATGAAGAGAATGCAAAGAAAATGAGAGAACGCTGTATGCGGCTTGGACTTGACATTGACGGTGCTTTAAACGGATTGACGCTTGTTGAACATCCGGAACAGATGCCGGCCCTTGAAAGTGGAATGTATTTTGATGCCGATATTCCGGTGGATGTGATGCAGAAGGAAGTCGGAAATTATATCAAGATAACCGGAGCTAGCTTTGGCAAGGATCGTCAGATGTCCGGTGAAATGACGAAAATGGGAGTCAACAAGGCAACCGGAATGCAGCGGCTTATGGATGAGTTAAAGATAGGCAGGGAAGATACCATTGCTTTTGGTGATGGACCAAATGATGTGGAAATGCTGCAATTTGCAGGAACCGGAGTGGCAATGGGAAATGCGATTCCAGCAGTAAAACAGTATGCGGATATGGTTACGGATAAGATTGATGAAGACGGACTGTATCATGCATTTGAACGGCTGCATCTGCTGGGGTAGGATTTTATTTGGAAACAGTTTTTCTGTGATACAAAGTAACGGCGCGGTTCGTCAACTGCAGAGACAACATAAATACAGTAAAGGGCACTAAGAATTACGATGAATGTAGAATAAGTTCCGGCAACCGGTGCAAATTCACATCCATGTTCATATGCACCTCGCTGACACATCCCTGTGCCAGCGTTGCCTGATATTATCTGAAATTCCAAGTGCCCCTAACTGTACTTATCATGTCTCCTAAGTTGACGAACCGCGCCGTTACTTTTGCATACACAGGAAAAATCGCATGCCTGCATACAGATTTGGTGAACACCGTAATAAGAAGAGAAATTCGTAAAGCGTGATTCTCATAGTTTACAACGGGAGAAAGGTCGGCTTTCTCTTTTCGAATACCGTAAAATACTGAAAGCCTGCTGCCTTTAAAATATCCGGTACTTTTGCAAAATCAAATGCAACATGCTCCGGTTTGTGGGCGTCGGCACCGATGGTAATGATTTCGCCGCCTAGTTCGTGATAACGTTTTATAATATCTTCTGTTGGATTCGGATGTCCCAGACCATATTTGAAACCACCGGTATTGATTTCAATTCCTTTTCCCATATCAATGAGCTTTTCTAAAATCGCATCAATGACATCGGCATATTTCTGATAAGAATATTCAAGGTTCCGGTTTGGCCCGTAGCGTACCACATAATCGATATGTCCATATACATCAAAATTATCAAATACCGCAAGATTTTCCAGGATAGATTCAAAATATTCCTGATAAGCCTGCTGTTCGGTTTTCCCTTCAAAAAAGCGGGAGTAGTAAGGGTCCCTGCCGTGGATTACATGGGAAGAGCCGATGACAAAATCAAAGTCATACCGGCTTACCAGTTCCTGATGTTTTGCTGCAAGATGAGGCTGCAATCCAAGCTCAATGCCGGTCAGCACTTTTATTTTATCTTTGTATTGCTGTCTCAGTTTCTGGATAGTTGGAAAGTAGACCGGAGTATCTAAGATAAATTCCGGTTCATCCTCCGGATGTTCTTTTGGATAATCATAGTCCATATGGTCAGTAATGCAGATTCCACCAAGTCCCAGTTCAATAGATGCTTCAATCATGGATTCCGGTGAAGCCTCACTGTCTGTAGAAAAAGCAGTGTGCATATGTGTGTCCCAAAGCATAGTGTACTCCTTTCTGTGGATGGTGTATGGCGGGTAAGGTTGTGCAGGTGGGTGAGAGGAAAGAGGTTTCTTCCCGAAAACACTGGAGCGGTTATGATGTGAGAATCCGTAGCACTTCACGGACAGTATTTTTCTTGAAATTAAGCTGTCTTTCCGGTTGCTTTGACCGGATACTGCTTTGGTCTGCCAGCAGCGGATACCACACTTTGTCTGAAGGGACTCTAAGAATTCCTGCAAGGATATTTGATTTGCGGCAACCGGCACAAATTCATATCCATATTCAGATTGTGCCTCGCTGGTACATCCCTGTACCAGCGTTGCCGGTTTTCAAAAGGAATTCTAAGAGTCCCTAACAGACGCCGTTCACGGTATCCGCATGCTGGCAGACAAAATGCAGTATACTGTCAAACATTGGAAAGACTGCTTATTATAAAAGAAAGAAAAATACTGCCGGTAGAAGTGCCGGATTCTTGCATACAAGCGTGCAGGTGCTTTTGGGAAGAAACTTCTAAGTCTCTTTCACCTACATATTGCCTGTCTCTTATACACATCTCCGAGCCCACGAGACCG
>ERZ1026850.805-NODE-805-length-18454-cov-3.879015_pt1 | contig 18454 bp, 21 predicted proteins | sample MGYA00380155_ERZ1026850 | MGnify/ENA primary metagenome ERZ1026850 (study PRJEB33269, sample SAMEA4719791) | human gut metagenome | biome: human-associated habitat; feature: organic feature; material: feces | place: Cameroon | collected 2013-10 ... | reverse complement strand
GTTATATAGCTTTATTATATACACACAAATAAATATCATCTGTAATAGACAGTTGTCGTTGATATAGTCAATCTATCACGATATCCGTTTTCTGTGATGGCTCTTATTAATTTTATGGCTGACTTATTAGCTTGAACTACAACAGATACATTGTCCTCTTGTATCCTATAAGAGCCAGCTGTATATGGAATGGATTGATTTGTTAATTCATCATATATTAGATTAAATGCGACTCTACACCATGTATCTGATACAGATGTATTCCCCAAATTAACAACAACATGTAATTCAGAAAAAATGCCGGGTAAGTCTATTTCAACAGAACCAATCTTACTGCTTAGAAATTTCCAATTCAAACTACTGTTTACCGTATCAAACTCGTTTTTAATCCGCTGTTCCAGATTGTTCATGTTTGCCGCACTGAATGCATCTCCCGCCTGGCTTACCGTACCCTCTGACCGGCTCACGTCCATCAGTACCTCTTCCCCAGTGGCTACATTTTTCAATTTTCTTCTGCCGGCATATTCAACCAGTCTGTCCTTCCATGTCTTTGTTACAAATGCCATTCTAAATCACTCCTATCTCTTCTCCTGCGGAGATTTCACCGCAGTAATCTTTGTTGTTCAGGTTATTAAAATAAATCCAGAATACGTCATACAGGATCTGCTCCAGGTCATTCCACTTCTGCCATGTGTTCAGTGGCTGTGCCGGTGTCTCCGGAGTATCTGCCCGGATCACGTATCCGCTCCGGATTTTCTCCACATTGTCACGAATGCGCTTGAAATCTGATACCCTCGGAAGATCTCCGGTCTTCCAATTCTTTTTTACAGTAACCGGGACGGCCAGATATCCGGCAATCAGCTCCGTGTTGGATTCTACACGCTCCATATCAGAAGCATTGAGATATCCTTTCACCGTCTGTTCGTCAATATCGAGCTGCGTCCGGTCTGTGATAAACCGCGGCAGCACATACACAATGATTTCATGGTAAGTACCGATGTTTCCTGCTGCATCCTCCATCTCAAGATCCAGCTCATAACGGTTATCACTGCTCTGATCCACATTGGTAACCCAGGATCCGGCAAGGTCCTGTTCAAAAGCAACAGCCTCGCCGTTGATCCGTCCTCTGACATATTCGATATTACTTGCCAATGCCAGTGTAAGTACCATTTACTCTACCTCCAAAGTGATCTGGACCGATGCAGATGCATTGACCGGATTGGGTGCAAATACTGCGGATTTAATGGTAGGCACCGAAGTATCCAGCTTGACAGTCAATGTGATCGTAGTGGTCTTTCCGGCTGCATCCTTCGCCACAACCGTAATAGTATTGGTTCCCTCTGTTAGGGTGAGTGCCTGTGAAAAGGCTCCGTTACTGCCAATGGACGGCTTGTAGGAATTGGATCCGTGTGTAATGATTACAGTTACCGGACTGGATAATGCATCATTCGTCACACCATTCACCACACAGCTCTTCTGGTTGGTGATTAATCCCGTCTGCGGAGACGAAAGTGTCAGCGTAGGCGGTACCGTATCCACGGTATAAGATGCGCTGACCTTTGCGGCAGCATTGCCATCATAATCGGATGCAGTAATCTCAATTGCCTTAACACCGTCTGCAAGTGCTGCCTGTGGGGTGTACGTAAACCGATATCCATTGGTAATGGCTGTTTTCGTCATTCCGGTAGATCCATCTTTATAGGTGGTGCCAGCAAGTTTCAGTGCAACCGTTGACAGATTTACACCACTGCCATTCGTTTCATCCGTCACATCAAAAATGATTGGCAGCTTGTTATTGCTGATATAGGCCTCATTAGAGGGCTGCACCAGTTTAATGACCGGCTTGGTCGTTTCTTTTACAACCAGACGCAGTGTAACTCCAAGTGTCGCATCGGTAGCATCTACCGTCTTAACTGTTCCGGCATCATTGGTTGCTTCGATCGTGATTGGATAATATCTTCCTGTCTGGTTATAGGATGTAATAGACGGAGCCGTTACATTTCCAGTCCACTTTCCTGTAGTTGCATTCTTTGTCAGATTTGTCCATGTTCCATTAATTTTTACTCGTACCTTTGTAATTGCCATCAGATCACCCCTATCTTTTCATTGCCGTATAATTCCCCGGCATAATTGATTTCTTTTGTATAAGTAATTTCCTTATCCTCTACATCCAGGCTGATCGTAAAAACCTGTTTTGTTTTCACCGTGGAGGCGGATTTCTGGATATGCTCAGTCTCTATCTTCTTCACATCTCACCAAACTCCTCTCCGGCTATAATTTCGCCTGTATAATAAAAATCTTCCACCAGTTTGTAATATCCCCGGAGCTCCGCAGTTGAGATATAACCACCGGTAAGGTCCGTAGTCATTTTTTCAATGCCTGCCACGTAGCTTCCAAACTGCCGGTTTGCATTAAATACTTCCGCCCAGTCCACAACCTTATCCCCTTCATTCAGGAACTTGATTTTCAGATTAAGCCGTAGATCGTAATAATCGAGAATTGCCTGTGCCCGTTCTGCAGCCTGTGAAGCATTGAGTACCGTACAGGTAAAGCTCTTGGTTTCCCGGCTTTCTCCGGCATCCACCTTTTCAACCGATGCCGTTACCGTTAAATCTTCCTTACTGTATTTCCGTCCGGATATAACAACTTCTCCCTCTTCTGCCACGGTAAATGTCACGTAATTATTGGTCTGCTCCGTGATTGTGCCACCTGTAATTGTCATTTCTGCTGACGGTGAGGATAAATCCACCGTGTAAATCCCGGGAACATACGTGCTTTTAAAGATCGCCTTGCTTTCCTCATCCAGTGAATACACCGGGAACTTTACCGCCACATCGGATATGTAACTCTGATTCTTTGGTGTGGTGGAAAACTTCCGCGACCTCTGAATCGTTGTATGGATCACCCTGGACGGCTTATAAATATTCACCGTTTCACTCCTGCTGCTGTCGATCACAGATCCACAGGCGAATAGGACTTCCCGGAGTGCCTTTCTGCAATCCTGTATTTTCAGCCATCCATAAAGCGGTGCGGCCCTGGTTGCTTCATCCACGGTATAAACCGTAATCCCGGCTGCTGCCATGATCTGATCAATGACCTCACCCGCTGGCTCTCCGGTATAAACCTTTCCGCCCCGGAAGGTATGCTTGCTCAACAAACCTTTATAATCCACAAGTGAAATCGTTGATATATTCTTTGTAGTCGAATAACTGTCCAAAAAGAATGCCCCAAGCAGCTGTGCTTCGCCATTTATTGTTTCATAGGCCATCACCTTTTGCCCTGATTGAAATACCTTGTGGATGCCACTCATGTTTCCAATATCAAAGTCATTCTTCTCATCAATCAACTTAAATGTCAGCTTATTGATGGCGATTTTATTGGATATCGGATCACATTCCTCTACAAGCTTGGCTTCCTTCACCGGATAACCATCTACACCACAGATGATGTCGGTACCATATTCTATGTACCGGAACTTCACATACCGGTATTGCTTTGCCCTGGTAAATTCGATTTCCAGCCGGCGGTAGTTCTCCACCTGCTTCCAGGCAACAAACTTATTGCTGTCCACCTCATAGCTTGCATACTCAATGTAATTGCCGTTGCCATCCACCCACCGGATCTTCATTTCCAGTGGATAATCTCCCACAAAGTGGAAAGTCAGACAGGCAGATGTGTGATTCTCTGTAAACAGGATGATAAGCAGTGGATTATCGGTAAAGGTTCCGTCTGCTCCGGACATCTCCGAAGAGAAGAAAACCACATTATCCGGATTGTCCGGCATCTCCGGATGGGTCCCGTCCAGTAGGAAGTAATCCTGTTCCAAAGTGCCGTAGTCCGGTGCGGAAATATCCTCTTTCGCTTTTGATATATCCCCGAAAGACTGGTTATATGCCGTTGTCAGAGTACTGTCTTCACGGGCTGTCGTATCATACAGCCCATACTTTGCATAAAATCCTGTCGTTCTCATGGTGTCCTCCACGGCGCCTTTGCTATGTATTTACAGGTTAACCCTTTAAACTTCACGGTATCATCCATGATTTTTTCCATTTCATCTGATACCGAAGATACATAGCATTTGAATGTATAGGATTTTTTGGTCGATGGTAATGTCACATCGTGAAAAGCCACCGGCTCCGTCAGTTTATCAAAAAGACGCTCGTATAAATCATCATCATCAATAGTTCCGAAATTCATGGTGTAATTGAGATATACTCCGATCAGTTCTCTTAATAAATCTCCTGTGTCTTCCTCACGCTCGGCATATTTATCCAAAACCTTTGCTTCTCGCTTTACCGAAACAAGGGGGACATCAAAATACATACCATCAATATAAATTCCCTGTGTATATAACATTTCAACATCCCCCTTCTATTCCGGCTGAAAATCAAAATCGTATCCCTGTCTGTGTGCCTCGGCAAAGAAATCCGGTAAGAATAACCTGGCAAATGTTTCTCCGTCATAGTTGAAATTAATTGTCGCATCCCCGCTGGAATAAGAATTATCTGCCATTACATTTCTCACTGCGTCCTCTATCGTTGATAACGGTGCCTCTATATTGGTCTGCCCGAACTTCTGATCTCCGAGTACCGCCATGAATGGATTACCACCGCGGATTACAGATCCTGTTGCAAGGTGAGGTATATCCTGTATTGCTCTTACCTGTGAACCATCTATGCTTTGTTTGCTTATTGATGTTCCGCCTCCAAAGAATCCTCCGATCCCTTGACCGATCGATTCTCCAATAGCCTTGATTTTGGTGATACAGATTTCTACCATAGAAGCAACCCAATCAAAAAAAGTTTGCAGAAAATCTTTGATGGAACTAATTACGCCCTTTACATTTTCCTTAAATGTCGTAAATATTTTTTTTGCGTTTTCCCATGCTCCCTTCCAATCTTTATCAATAAGAAGCTTAATTGTTTCCAACAATCCTGTTGCCAGATCTTTAAGCGTATTAAATGCTTTCTTCATATAATTCCAGAAACCATCAAATATAACCTGAGCTGCTTCCCAATTTAAATTCCATTGCTCAACCAGGAAATTAATAAAATCAATAAGTCCTGTGAATACCTCGAGCAATATTTCTATACCACTTATAATGGCCGTAATTAATACATCAAAATAGTCAGCTATTATGGGAAAGACGTAAGTAACCAGTAAATCTATAAATGGTACAACGATACCTTCCCAAAGTCCTTTTAATACAGTCACCAGGTTACCCAAAAGTTCTACAACTGAATTGATGAATGGACTTAAATACTGCGAAAACAAATCGTTTAAGCGGCTTCCGATTTCCTGTAAGATTGGCGATACATGTTCATTCCACACATTCAGAAAGCTGTTTACAATTGTAGATAATCCTTGTGCAATGCTATCAAAGAATGGTTTAAAGTGCTCATCGTAGACTTTATTCAGATTATCGAATACGCTGTCTACCATTTGCTTAAAACCTTCTAATGCCTCGGCACCAGCAGAAAGCAAACCTTCAAGTGCTGTTCTGAATGCCTCTTCATTTTCAGTAATCGGAGTAATGATTATCTCTAATATGTCTCTTCCTAATTTAAGCAGCAGCTCCGTCTGTCCCATAAAGGTATCTGCAATAATACCAATAAAAGCCGATACAAAACGAATTCCACTTTCGCTTGCAAATGCTTCAAATATATAAGCAATGCTTTGAAACAGATTGGATAATAAATTATTAATTTCTGTCCCGATGTTAAACATAGAAATAATGTAATCTTTGATACGATCTACATTTTTTTCCATGTAATCTCCAAGTCCACCTATAAAAGCCGCTGCCAGCGTTAAAGCTATACTTACTATGGATCCAGACAATGATCCGAGCATATAAACTAAGGATTCAACATAAGCCTGTGCTGCTTCCAAAACTGCAGGATCCGTCCATATATGAATCAACGCATCTTTAATTTTTTGTAAACCTTCTTTGATAATATCAAGACGGTATTCATAATCTCCCAATCCATCCCAGAATCCGTCCATGAATATGTTCCCGAGCTTCTTTAAATAATCCAGTAAAGGTTTTAATTTACCGAGTATTGAATCAATCCATTCTTTAAAAGTAGGATCAACCGGAATCTTTTCAAACATCTGCCCTGGATCTATTCCACCAGAACCTCCACCGGAACTATCTTTTTTACTCAGCACTTCAATTTCATCAAAAGATGCCAATGCTCCGGCGGCTTTCTTTGCTGCAGCAGCGGTTCCATTAAGGGATGCTGCATAATTCTGTTGTACCTTTGTTGCTCTGGTCCATGTGGTTTTACCGCCCAGTATGGCAATAAACTGTGCAAATGCATTTACTGCGCTTGTCACATATCCGATCAGCTGCACAAGATATGGAATCACCATCTGTACGATTGGGGCAAATGCTGCTGCAAAACTGTTTTTCAATTGAAGATTGGCAGAATGCAAAGACGATATGGATCGGTTGTATTCGTCCGAATACTGTACCAGGTTCTTAAAACCGTCCTTCATACCGGATACCATTGCATTAAAGCCTTTCGTAATCCAGTTAAATACTAATAAACTAAGTGCTATGCTTTTAATCTTAGAGGTAACGCCATTTAGTAAGCCACCTGTCCTATTTACATGACGGTTCATTTTGGAAAACGCCCTTACCCCAAGATTACCAACCTTCTTCAATCCAGCAGATATATCATGAAGTCCATCCGATACTTTGATATTCTTCTTTCTCATTTCATCCTGCTTTGAAACAAGGGAATGAAGCTCTGACTTCGCCTTTACAAGTTCTTCCGTTATCTTACGAATCTCTTCATCATCAAGTCGGAATGCCTTTCCGGAATCTACCAAAGCCTGCATTTCTGAACGCATTACGGACAGACTTGACTCTGCATCCGCTATCTGCTTACTTACACGACTATATGCCGGTGTTGCCTCATTACCATAATCAGACAAATACTTTTGTTTTTCCTGAAATCGTTCCAAGCGGCTCTGCGTTTCCTTAATCTGTGCGGAAAGAGCCACATACCGCTCCGTAGGTAATTTGGTATTATTCAGTTTTTCTAAATACTTGGTAAGTCTGTCTACATTATTTACAGCATTATCAATCTGGCTCTGTAACTTCTGCATCTGACTAGTATCTACTTTGGTTGATACCCTTACCTCTGCATCATAATTTGCCATACTAAGCCTCACTTAACGAGAAAGAGCCAATCACTTTAATAAGTAACTGGCTCTTAGGCGCTACGATTGGGCTTTTCTCATTTTTTCAAACAGTTCTAATGCTTCCCTCTTCTTTACTTTTTCATCTTCCGATATCTGCTCCTGTGGCTGTTCCAAACCATAAATTGTCTTTTGGTCATTTAAGATCTGCTTTTCTTCTTTCGTCATATTTGACCTAAGCTTCTTAAGACGAACATCCACCACTCTGGTAAATGCACACTCATTCAGTGTCGTAAGCATACCCATGAACTGCCAGTAATGCATATTAACCGTGTTCAGATCTATCCCGTACTGAGCTTTAAAGGCACTGTATAGCCGCCACTGATCAATATCATAATCAAGGACTCTGGTACGGTCCTTAGACTTCTTATTATTATCATGATTCCATTCCTGCAGAAACCACATGATAGCGTCATAATAATACGGTGGATCCGGCCGGATACCGCGGAACAAAAGTTCTGCGGAAGCACCCCACTTTTCATTATCCGACAGATCCTTATCCTCCATGATCTGTGAGATCTGCACCCCGATCCGGAAGTCTGTGTCTATCGGAAAACCTTCCCACATATCTGGGAGTTCATCAAGCATCACATTGAACATATATTATTTCCCCATATAGGACTGAATCAATTCCTGTCTGTTACGGTATTTGCTTCTCTTCCCGCCTTTTCGATCACGGTTATACTTTTCGGAAATACGCTTTGCACGACCTTCAAATACCTGATTCAGAACAGGCGTAATGGCTTCAATAAAATCATACAGGCACTCGTCATCCGGCACAAAATCCGGATTAATCTCATAGGATACACGGAAAAATTTCTTAATTGCATCCTGCCCCAAAATCCTATCGATCTGATCCGTTGCTTCCAGATAAATTTCCCTGCGAACCTTGCAAAAAGCAACCAGTGCATCTACATTGATATCATCAACTTCACCATCTTCGTCATGAGTAATGATATCCTTTCCGTACTGCTTTTCAAATTCTGCCTGTCTGGTAGAAATATCCTTCTCCTTTTCCTCGAGCCATTTAATAAACTCTGCGAACCGGTCAACCACAGAAGTGTCCCGGTCATTGATGTAAATATAATCATCACTGTCATTCAGATATACTTTTACAATATGCTCATCCTGTACCTGTCCTGCCTTAAACTCTCTTACCATTGTTATTCTCCCTTATGAATGACAGGGAACATCCAATATGGATATTCCCCTCTTATTCCATTTCTACGCTGCTGTAAAAGCCTCGGATCCTTCGGTTACCACAAAGGTACCCTGAACTCCGTCACCTACACCGCCAAGTGTCATAGCACTTACCAGTTCAGATCCGGCATCACCGCCAACAGAATCAAACTGGTAGGTACACTTTCTCTTAACTGCCGGATATGCTCCTGCTTCTGTCGGTGTATCCATCAGATTAATGCGGACATACTCACTGATTGCTGCGGATCCGACCGGAAGCGTCTTAATCTTTTCATCCATCCACTTCTGCAGATCGTCACTGATGTACTCTCTTTCTACACTCATAGACGGAGTATAAGATTTCAAATTAGTGGTGCCATTCTTCTGATTGATATACTGCTTTGTTTCAGATTCCGGGTTAAATTCTTCGGTCAACGATGTAATACCATCACCAAGTAACACCCACTTAGGAGCTTCCGGTGTTCCGATATTAAAATAGTGCCGAAGCATATCTCTCATTTCAGACATGATTATCTCTCCTTTTCATATTTGATGGATACAGTCATCTGATAGATGCTGTTTCCTTTTGCCGTTGATCCGATACAAAACGGAGTCGTTACAGATACCTGTGTAACCGCTGCATCCGTTATGACCGGAAAGTTCTTATTTTTATTCTGCTGTGATACCCAGTCTTCCAACGCTTCACCGAAACCATTATTATCAATACGGTCTGTATTGGTCTGGCTTGCAAGTCTTGCCTGGATCATATAATGATCGGTAATGATCTTCCGACCGGAAATATAAGATTTTATATTTCTGACCGGTTCTTTCACCACCGAATAGGTTTCTACCTCCGCCGATTGGATATCCGTGTCTATCTTCCCCATCTTCCAGTATTCCGCTGGATTAAATGATTTCAGCCACTTAATTACTGCTTCTGATACGGTCATTTCTTCACCATCCTCCGAACTCCATCTTCAATTTCTTGCTGTCCACCGTTCTGCATATACCGGTCTGCCCAGTAGCCGCCTCTTGTCGGCGCACCTTGGAAATTATATTCCGGATGATAATAGAGCCGTCTGGCATATGGAGTGTTCCATACAACATCTGTGCCATTTTCTATATGACAGCTGTCAATCAACCTTCCTGGGTTCTCATACTTTTCTGCTTCATCCATCGGCACATATGGCTCCACATTCTTCTGAAATTCCGATGTGACAAAGCGCTGCACCCTTCCATTTTCTTCAAGGCCAAGCGTTTTAATACAATCATCCAGATTAAATGTGCAATTATAATTTGCTTTGCTCACTTTCCCACCGCCTTAATGTTCTTAAGCCTTGGACGGTTCCGGCTATCCACTACCACTGTGACGGTGACTGCATACTGGAAGTCCTTCTGCAGATCCGACAACTTGTAAGACCGGCTGATTTCCTTATCTGACACGCCGAAGACAATTACATCCTGCCTGTCCTGTACATCCAGTGTCCAGTAATTTCCAGCTTCCTCTTCGGGCAGCTTTGCATACTCTGTAGGTGGCATATAGGGCTTATTTCCATAACTGCGCTGGAAATCAATGGTGATGCTCTCCACCTTGCTTTCCGTCTGCACATTGCCGGAAGTAGTAACCTCGGTCTTGTTATGGCTCCACTGTACGCCTTTTACTACTGACCGGAGCCAGGTTTCCTTTTCGGTATCTGGATCCCGATGATAGTTATAGACCGTCATCGTATCGGTAAATAATACACTCATATCATCACGCTCCATAATTCAGCATAAACGGCTCACGAAGTGCCTTATAGATTTCTTTTTCTATCTCATCCTTGTAAACCGTTGCCATTACACCGCCTACATTAATTTGCATTGTTTCTCTCAAAAGAGGAGCTGCTGAATTTTCAAGAAGGGGTAACGTTGCAACGCCGACTGCGTGCCCGCTAAAGCAAGCATCCCTTTCCGAGCAGTTCTCACAATCTTTGCTTAACTCCGGATACGATTTCTTATTACAGATCATAATGCACCTGCCAATCCCGTACCGGACAGACCGGAACGTATCACAGAGGTAAGCTGTGCTTCCTTCTCCTGCGCTGTGGTAACCTTGTAAGACTCGGAATACCTGTCATTGCTGACGGAAGTAATACCAGTACCCATGCCGGAGCTTTCCTGTACGCTCATAAGACTGATCAGCTGACAGAAAGTGTCCTGAATCTGCATATGGACCTGCTTCTGGAAATCTGTGGCTATTTCCTCACTGTACTCATTCTCAAACCGCTTCGCCCTCATGTGGGTAATGGTGTTCAATTTGATCTCTGCCAACTTGGACAACCTATTAAATTCTGTTTCATCTGTAATGCTATTGCAAAGGGAGCGGTACTGCTCCCACGCTATGTAAGACATACTGCTCCCTCCGTTCCTACTTAGGCTGCTGCCTTAGGCTTAACCTTAATACCCTTAAGAACACCTGCCATTTTGCTATTTTTCAGAACAGCCCCAGCAAGCATTTCAACTTCACCTTTCTTTACTGCGCCAGGCGCATTCAAATCGGGAAGATAGGTGTGCACCATCTTGCCACCATCAACAGAAATACCGTGAAATGCATTAAGACCAAGTTTCACCGCATACAAGTCTGTTGTGCCATAAGCCGTTGTGGATGGAGTAGTTGTTTCAATTACATCAGCACTCTTCGTGCCGTTATAATACTGTCCAACATCCATCATAGGAATGCCGTTGTACTTCTCGACTGTTCTACCGAATCCGTCTGTGCTTCTTTCATAGAAGCCAGCACGCCTTGCGGCTGCTCTTGTCTTTGTCAGTAATTCATTGTTCATCAACAGGATATCCGGCTTTTCTGCCAGCTTGCTGATAAATCCGTCCAATTCATCCAGATATGCATTGTAGTTACTATCCAGCAATGCACTGGTCGAAATATCTGCCTCGGATGTATATTCTGTATCAGAGCCAGATAACAACTTTTTAAGTCCGTCAAAAGTTCCGGTAATATACCCACTACCGGATGCAGCAGAAGAACCGTTGATTACAAGATTGTGGAAGTAATTTGCTCCTGCCTTGGTTTTTTCCTTAATCTGGAAGTCGATCTCATCAATTGCACCACCGGTCTCCGCAATAACACGGTCTACTTCAAAAGAACCACCAAGGATAATAACCTTTGCAGTTGCTTCCTCTCTTTTTGCTTCGTTAGGTGCATATTCCGTATTGATAGAACGCACGGCTACCGTCGATGGAGTTTTTAACCTCACGTAGCCATAGGTAAGTGTGGAACCACCGGTTCCGGGGGATACTGTGTCATCAAATATAAGCATATCCAATAAAAGTGAAGCTCTTCTAAATTCATCAATGACATTCTGGTCTACTTTGTCAGCCATGCCGACCTTTGCTTCTTCTAATGTTAAAGCCATTTCTCATTCTCCTCTTATTTATATTTCTCCTTAAGCGCATCCTTAAGGGTGTCTGTTGACTGTCCCGGTGTTTTCTGCACCGGTCCAATCAAATTACCTGTTCTTACCGGATTAGGTTCCGGCTCCCCGAAGAGCATCTTGCTATCCTCTTTCTCGGTCAATGCTTTCAGTGCTGTCGCAATGTCCTCTTTCTGATTCTTGGATGCCTTTAAGGTTTCCACGTCCAGTAAAGCAGTGATTGCTTTAGGGTTCTTACCATTGACAGCAGCAATGCTTTCTTTCACAAGATCATTAAAATCACGATCTGCAATCTTGGCATCATAATCCTTCTGGATATTCGTCTTTTCTGTTTCCAGATCCTTGATTCTCTGATTCAGACCAGATACATCTACATCCTTAAATCCGTCTAACTTATCCTGTAAGTCTTTCATGGCGATATCATTGGCCTTGATGGTATCATTGGCTGCGTCCAGCTTCTTAGTCTGATTGTCATAATCAGTCATGGTCTTGTAGTTTTCGAGCACAGCCTTTTCAAAGTCCTTCTTTTTATCTTCCGGCACTTCAAGTCCATACTCTTTCATGATTTCAAAAATGTTCTTCATTTCATCCTCCTAAAATATTTTTTGAATCGCACTTTCTGCGATATGGGAAATTGCGGGAGATGGAATCGAACCACCGACTCATGACTAAGGAAGCCATTGAGCTACCACTGCTCTATCCCGCCTGACCTGGCAATAAAAAAAAAAACGCCAAACAGCAATTCGATCTACGAATTTACTATTTGGCGCTTAGGCTCTATTGTCATTAATGATTCTGTTTTACACTTTTTGCAGTACCCCGGAAAATTGACAAGTGCGGTATCGTTCCGTAATACCTGCATCTTAGGATTTCCACATCGAGGGCATCTGCACCAATAATATCCTTTCGGCAGCATATGTAACCCTCCATGAGGATATTATAGCAGAACTAATGTTTCGTTTCAACGATAATATAAAAATCCCATCACAATATTGTGATGGTTATCAAAATAAGCACAATCTACAACCTTTTTCATAAGCAAAGAACTATCCGGCAGGCGTCGCCTCTCCTGCATCTCTTTTGACCCATAGGGTGCGTGGTTGCAACGAATTTTACCACCTCAGATAGTTCTTCTCTTATTGTACTTACATTATACCCTGTTTATTCCCTACTGTAAAGAATTTCTTTATTCCGCAAGTAGTTCTGCAGTCTTTTCTCACTGAGCTCCCAACAGGAAATGATAGAGTTCTTATAGCCCTGTTCATCTTCTGAAGTGCATAATCTCAATACAACCTGTAAGATTCCACTTTCGGTTTCTATTCTCTTGATAACTAACCCTGTGTATTCATGCTTATCCCTAATGATATAATCCGGAACTCTGATTGCTTCCTGAATATTATTCAACACTTTATCATAAGCCTCTGGATGTCTATCCTTAATGTGTTGAATTTGATTATCTGTAATAATAACCTCATCCGTTCTAATATCCTCGGTTATACACTTATATATTTCTCGATCAATTTTACCTAAGCTATGCACTTCAATATTTCCTTTATCTTCTGCTATATCTATTGTAGCAGATTGGGGTACTTCTGCAACCTTTTTCTTTGCTGGTGTAACCGATACTTCAAACCCTTTCCACGCCTTGGTTTTCTTTAGATCAGACGTGCCGCATTCATACCGAAGCTTACTTGTAGCTGCCGGTACACCACAGGCCCTACAAAACTCTTTATACTCCTCCGTCTTGCGCTTGATCCTGGCCTTAATCTCTGTTGTGTCCGCTCCTAGTGTGGTAAGGGCTTCCTTTTCCCTTTTTAATGCCCGGATATTCCGCTCCATAGACCTCATTTTCTGCGTCATGGCATAATAATCGTAGGTTTTTCCATTAATGGTTACCGATGTCGGATCCTTTTCATCATGATTCTTTGGGAAACTGGAAGCTCCTTCAAACCATGCATAATGGTTGTGCCGGCAGTTATACCCATAAAGTCCCTCCGGATCGTCCTCATGTGCACCATCTGCACTGTAACCGGTTGCTCTCCACAGGTCTGTAATACTATCCTGTCCGATACGGTCCGCCTCTTCCCGGTAATCCTTCCCCTCTTTGATGTAATAAACCCTGCCCTGCCACTGTTCATGGTTGGCATGGCCTACACCCTTATTACGTGCGCCCCGGTGCTTTGATACATATACAAGGTTCTCTCCTGTCTGTTCGATGTTTTTATCCTGTATCTTTCCTGCCAACTGATGGCATCCGGTTCTGATCGCAAGCCTTGATGCTGTATCAAGCTGCATACTATAACCAGATGCATAATCAATGGACCGCAACCCGCTCTGTGCCAGATCATGCACCACATCACGGATCACTTTATCCTGAGAGAATGTTCCGGAGCAGATCTTAATCACCGCCTTATCCAATTCCCTGCGGTATGCGTTCTCTATGCCCTCATACCCGCTCATGGTTTTAAAGCCGGTACTCTGTGTCATGTTCTTAAGTTCTCCGGCAGTCTGTGCTGCAAATGCATCCACAAGCTGCTGTAAAAAAGAATGATCCTTTAACTCCTTACCAACACTCTTCCACACGGCAAGGTCACTGATCCATGCCATGTTACCAGCACCTGCCACAATATCATCATTGGCTTTGTATGCTTCCCTGGTAATATCATTGATCGTATTCCGGATCTCGCGCTTATATTCCAGCGTATTCTTCGCTACAGCCTTACGATACTCCGGATCCGCATTGAGAATCTTCATTGCTTCTTTCCGAATCCGTACCGGACTATAGCCGAGGTCTGCCATAGACATTGCCTGCAGCTCTGCAGTACGGCTATAAGTAAGCGTCTTTGCAATCCTGCGGGCAATATCCACAATTACCTCATGCTCTAAATACTGGAACAGGGGCGCAATGGTTTCAGATATGATTTCAAGTTGTTCTTCTGACAGCATTAATCCTCATCCTCTCCACCTGTTTCCTGCTCTTCTTTTTCCACCTTGGCTTCTACCAGTTTCCGTGCTTCCTCTTCTGCCAGGCTGTATGCATCCATGAGATACCAAACTGTCAGTTCCGGAATATCAAATGCAAGCGCATCGTTTCTCTTTCTCTCCAATTCAGCTTCCCGGTCTGTGATATAGCTATCATCGAAATCTACAAGGATCTCCTGATCCAGGTTGAATGCTTTGCCCTGAAAGGTATTGGCAAACCACATCACTGCCCTGCAGATATCCTGGATGTACCGGATTGCTTCCTGTCTCTGACGGTTGAGCTCCTGCATCTGATCCTGACGTTCTCCCACATACTCAGTTGCCGTAGTAATCTGACCATTCTCAAAGCTGTATTTCTTTGTGCCATAACCAAAGGACATCGATAAGAGAGATAATGCCAGCTCAAAGGATTTTGTCACCGGTTCAATGCGGATCTCCGGGTTATACTCCTGGATCAATGCTTTTTCCTGTGGATCTGGAAGTTTTTCACCGATAAGGACAAATAGTTTTTTCTGCTCCGGTGTCATTTTAGGCTGCCCGTTCTCGTCAAATTCACATAGCAGTTCATTTACAAGAATAATCTTCTCCGCTTTATCCAGATCGGAAAAGAGAACGTTGTAGCACAGATCCACAACCTTAAGCGCCGGAATAGCATCCCACAGCTTAGGCAGACCATACCCGGTCATATCATCCAGGTTATTTACCTCTGCATTACGCATTACTGCGAATGGCTTTACCTCTCCGAGCTGCACAATCGTTTCCTGATCTGTTAACTCATTACCCTTATCATCAAATACGTGTGTCTCGGCAGTGTATAATCCATTATCCCCAAACGTAAACAGTACAAGCGTGGTCTGCTTCTTTCCCTTGCTCAATCCAGATCCAGAAAAGGCCGCTTCTATTACAATATCGTTTTCCACCGTCAATGGCATAAACGCATCCGCTTCCACATAATTCAGCTTAATGATTCCACCCTTTACAGAGTTGTTATCCATAAAGGTCGCATTATCCAGCCTGATGTAACAGGCTGTTGTACCATCCGCCGAGGTCTTTTCCAACTGCTTACGATACTGGGTGTTAAACTCGCTCTTGTTCAGTACTCCATTGACAAAATTCCCCTGTTCTCCATCACCGGCATTGATCTCCAACACCTCACACAGATTCGCATCATCCGAGCAACACCGCTTACCAAAATTAAGCCGTGATAACTCATAAGGAATCGCATTGATCGTCTTACGCTTATGAAAGTCCTCAATCACACGGTTGCTGTACCAGTCATCACAGGCATGAATAATCGTTAACGCATTATCATTGACATCATATCCTTTTTTATTCAAAAATGTTTTTACACACTTCTCCATCTCTTCCTCCTATCTTCTGTCAAGATCAACATATTCAATAAAATCCAAAATTGTATAGTTCTCCGCATCCCACCAGTCATTGCAGTTTCCAATATTCTTATCCTCTGGTATGTCCGGGTGGTCTGGATCCCATTTCAACTTACCAATCGCACTTCGTAGCTTTGTGCAATTCCGGTTTATCTTCCACCTTCCGGTATTCATCAGCATGTCGTAGGTTCGTGGTCTGTCTGACACTTCATTTTTACGGCAACCTTTAATATTCCGGTATGGCAATCCTGCTTTTCTCGCAGCACTCCGCAGGCTGTTTATCATCGTTGTGCTTGCGCTGTCTGGAAATACCCAGTCAATAAATCCGTACTTTTCCTGGCAGTATTTGAAAAACTCTATAAACTTACTGCATATCGCTTCCGCATCAATGTCCGGTGACAGCTCCAAGTTTGCTTCCTCTGCCGTCCTCAGATCATGATATCCGTGGAAGTAAAGCTTCAGCACAAAGGTTGTCATGGATCCGTTTCCACCGAAGTCTATACCCATCGTAATTTTTGATGGGCGGTGTAACAGTTTGCCCTTTATATCACGTTCAAACAGTGGATCTGTATCCTCATCATACAGATATGGTTCATTGTTCTCTGCAAACTTCCGAAAAATGATTCCTTCTGCAACAGCACGCTCACCTTTAATGTCTCGCCTGTACCATACTGTGCCTTTCTGATAGGTGTTAAGAACCTTTCGGATCTGTTCGTCCGTCATGCTCATATTGTCCACCAGAGTAAAATGTCCGTAGTTATATCCGTAATCTGGATTTTTCTCCTGCTGTTCCTCGTGGAATTTAAGTATCTCTGTGTAATACCAATGCTCTTCCTCTTTCGGGTTCAGATCATGAAATATCTTACGGTCGGAACTTGACAGCGTACGGTCGAACACCTCTTTTAAAAACTTCTGGTGACATTCATTCGCCTCGGTGATGTATGCCATGCCGTAGGTATTACCCTTTATCAGCTTTTCATCTCCATCCTTACCGCCGCCAGACACAAGAACAACCTTTTCACCGGTTTTGGTCTGCACATAAACACAATCTCGGTCTTTATATTTACCCTCGCGGCATCTGCCCTCAAAGTAATTGAGCAGTCCGTATCCGTCACAATCCAAGATATTCAGCTTTGCGGTCGCATTCGATACACCGCCTACCAGATGGATCTTGTTCTTGTGCGTTTCAAGCAGTGAGCAGAAGATCAGCGTTGCAAGCACGTTCTTTCCACCTCGCTTGCCGCCTTCCGCCACGTTAAACCAGCTAATCATGCATCTCTGCATATACTCATACTGCCTCTGGCTTAATGGTGCCGGTTTATTCATTTTCTTTCTCCTCAAAATCTTCTATCCTGCGATTGGCTGCCGGATTCTTTAATATGTCTGCTATAGTCTGCATATTCTTAAGGATCTCCTCTCCTGCATTATCCTTGACCTCTGCACGCTTGCGCTCATATTCTGCTTTATATTTACTCTCCGGATGCATCAGGAAGTATTTTGTAAGCCAGTCAATCGCTTTTTGCTTATCTGCCAATTTTACAGACACGCCATCTTTACCACGCTTTACCTCATGAATTAACTGTGTATCTGTATTCCCGGATTCTTTCAAATCAACCGTACTTACCATGAAGTTCTCTCCTGTATCAGGATCCGTAATATCTTTTTGCCCGAACGATAGGTAATTACCCATATCAGCAAAGGCAATCCGCATCTGCAATTCCACAATATCATCTGCACCGGCTACTATCTGCTGACGCTTGATTTCTTTCAAACGTTCAATTTCTGCCCGCACACAAGGTTTTACAAGGAGTTTGTATCCTTCTGCATTAGCAGTATCATAATTGCAGCGAAAGGCATTAAGATAACTTTGAGTTGCATTGAATGTCCGGCTATAATGAATACAGAACATCTGCTGTTCTGGCGTAAGATCATTATTCTGCAAGGTCTCTTTCGTACCATCATCAACTATCGGCTTCTTTTCTGTTCTTTTCTTATTCGAACGCTCGCTTCGTGATCCCGAACGTTCGCTATCCCATCCATGCGTACTTTTCCATCGTCTTACCGTTCCCGGAGGTACATCAAGTTCGGCTGCAATGTCTACCAGCTTCATGCCCTGCTTATACATCTCATATGCTTTGTCACTTAATGGATTCTTCTTTGCTGCCACTGTCTACTTCCCCTCCTGGCAAATAAAAAAGAGCCACTACATGGATTTCTCCACATATTGGCTCTTAGGCGCTTTGTTATATTTAGATTATACCTGCTATTTAT
>ERZ1026850.804-NODE-804-length-18458-cov-10.215726_pt1 | contig 18458 bp, 11 predicted proteins | sample MGYA00380155_ERZ1026850 | MGnify/ENA primary metagenome ERZ1026850 (study PRJEB33269, sample SAMEA4719791) | human gut metagenome | biome: human-associated habitat; feature: organic feature; material: feces | place: Cameroon | collected 2013-10 ... | reverse complement strand
GTTAAAGAATTTTCGAGAATCGTATGTGTTTCACTGTTTAGTTATCAAGGTTCTTATTCGCTGTCTCTCAGACAGCTCGTTTACTTTATCACATTCATCAGTGCCTGTCAAGTACTTTTTTAAGTTTTTTTCGAGGCATTTTTGATGTTTGTGCGCCGCTCTCAAGCGACTTGATTACTCTATCACATGTTTGTTTCTTTGTCAACAACTATTTTTGTTTTTTTCAAAACTTTTCAAATTGTTTGTTCAGAAGAAACAATTCTTCGTGACAGCTCAGTTAGAATACCACTATAAAAGCATTCTGTCAACACTTTTTTCTCACTTTTTTCTTTTTTCTTTTTAACTGTTAATTGCAAGGCGGAATTCACTTTTCAACTCACCCTTTTTTATTATTTGTGTTATACTTAATTTCATATTATACAGAAAGAGGTCATTAATATTGAAACCCCAATCTAACTTGTCAAATTCAAACAATCCTTTAGGTATTGTGCCAACCGGCAACCTCCTTGCCAAGTTTGCCATTCCGGCGATCATCAGTATGCTGGTCAATGCTCTCTATAATATAGTAGACCAGATTTTTATCGGTCAGGGTGTCGGCATGCTCGGAAATGCCGCAACAAATATTGCATTTCCTGTCACAACAATTTCTACTGCTGCCGCACTGCTTCTCGGAATTGGCGGTGCCTCCAATTATAATCTGGAAATGGGTGCAGGAAACGAACATAAAGCAAGCGAAATTGCAGGAAGTGCTCTGTCCACCCTGGTCATTACTGGAATACTGATTTCTGCAATTGTTTTACTTTTTCTGCACCCACTGCTCACTTTTTTCGGTGCAACCGATACAGTAATGCCTTATGCAAATGATTATGTAAGCATCATTACCATCGGTCTCCCCTTCTTTGTACTATCCGTAGGCGGTAACCATCTCATCAGAGCAGATCGTAGTCCTACTTATTCTATGATGTGTACTCTCACCGGTGCGATCATCAACACAATTCTTGATCCGTTGTTTATCTTCGGGTTTAAATGGGGAATCAAAGGTGGTGCATGGGCTACAGTAATCGGACAGATCATATCTGCTCTCCTTGTAGTAATTTACTTTTCAAAATTCCGCAACATGTATCTCGATCGTAAAATGTTAAAGCCGCAGCTACATCACCTCAAGGCAGTTACCGCTCTTGGACTTGCTTCCTGCATTAACCAGATTGCCATAGCTGCTGTTCAGATTGTAATGAATAACATTCTTCGCTATTACGGAGCAGCATCCGTTTATGGAAGTGATATTCCAATTGCCTGTGTCGGAATCGTATCAAAAGTAAATATGGTCTTCCTTGCAATCTGTATTGGAATCTCACAAGGTGCACAGCCTATCTGGGGATTCAACTATGGTGCAAGAAAATACGACCGTGTCCGACAGACTTATCGTTATTCTGCAACCGCATGCACAGGCATTGCAATAATTTTTTTCCTGTGTTTCCAGTTTTTCCCACACCAGATCATAAATCTGTTCGGTGGCGGAAGTGAACTGTACTTCAAATTTGCAGAAAATTATCTGCGAATTTTTATGCTTCTCACCTTTGCTAATGGCATTCAGCCAATGTCCTCAGGATTTTTTACTTCTATAGGAAAAGCCCGCCTCGGTATTATCATGTCACTTACACGACAGGTAATTTTCCTGCTTCCTCTGGTCATTATCTTCCCGATGTTTATGGGAATTGACGGTGTGATGTATGCAGGACCGATCGCCGATGCCGCCGCATTTATACTTGCCGTGCTCTTTGCACGAAAAGAACTTGGAAAAATGAAAAATACAACAATCTGATTTTTGTACCTGCACTTAAAGAGGCTGACCGCATAATCGCGGCCAGCCTCTTATTATAATTAGAAACTTATGGTAATACTACCTTTGATGTTTGTCAATCCAATATTCTGATACAGTTTCTTGACTTCTACCAGTTCAGGCTGCGGAGTTCTGTCTGTTGTTTCTTCGAAGTCAAGCCATACAACAGTGTCATCCTTTTATCCCTGTAAAATTTCACAAAACTAGATTTTATATTCTTCTATTTCTGTTACTCTGTTTCCTTTCTGCTCCTTCCATATCATAAGATATAATTTGTAATCCAGCGAATCACGTGCAATGGTAAAAGGTTCTTCTCTCAGGATTTCTGCACAAATACCCTGCTTTTCTAATTCTGCCTGATGTTCTTCCACCCTTTTCAGCGCATTTTGATACTTTTGTTCCATATCTTCTCCAAAAATTCGCCTTGTATAAACGGCAGATGCCTGTCTGAGTCTTTCTGTCAGCAGTTCCACTATTTTGCAGTGTTTCGTTTGATGCAGCATGGCTGCAAGTCTCTTCGCCCAAAATTTTGATGGATATTTTCTGTATATAGAAAGTAGCTTTACAAAAGAAGCATCGCCACACTCCAGAGCCAGCCTTTCCATATAGTCGATCGCATCATTTGATGGAACCCACGGATGTTCGCGCGGCACGATATATTTCTCCGGAACCGCCGGATAACAGCAATAATTCAATGGTGGAAATTCTGTAAGCACTGCAAGCTTTTTTTCTTCATCCGTACAGTACTCGGCTCCCAGATAATCATATTTATCTCTCATGATTGCCAGCCTGTATTCCAGCTGACGCAGATATTCATATCCTTTTACCCAGAAATGTCCCGTATGGGCATATTCATATAAGTAAACTTCCAGATCAAGATCTTCAAAAAACAACGTCAACACTGTATCCTTCTGTTTCACAACAAGCACAAACCTGCCATCCTGTCTGGTCATTGATGCCTGCAATTCCCCCTGATAATCACTGTGGTATTCTCCCGTCATCCGCGCATTCCGAAATACAAGAAAGCTTTCCACTGCATCATTCATCAGATACACCAGTCGAATATCCATATTTTGTATTTTTTCTCCCGAAACCGTACTCGTATCAGCCTGTACAGTTTCCAGAAAAAGCAGCTCAAACTGATTCTGTTCCAATAGCTGCGCCAGTTTATCCAAAACTTCTTCTGTCATTCTTCTCCTAACCATTCCCAATACCTATTCTGGGATAAAAAGCTGAAGATCAGATCTCAACTACGAAATCTGCCATTTCACGTAGCTTCCGTTCTCATCCTTGTTTACAATCAACTGATCTTCTATCTCTTGTTTCAGTTCTGATACATGAGAAATAATTCCAATCAGCCTGGAGCCTTCTGCCATCTCCTGCAGCACTCGAACCGCCTGGTTTCTGGAATGTTCATCAAGGGAACCAAAACCTTCGTCGATAAACATCATATCCAGGTTGATCGCCGCCGAACTTTGCTGGATCTGATCCGCCATTCCAAGTGCCAGAGACAGTGCCGCCATAAAAGATTCTCCACCGGAAAGTGTACGAATTTCACGTTCTTTACCTGTTACTGTAGAATATACCATCAGGTCAAGACCTCTGTTCCTGCCCTCTCCTGCTTTCTCCAGATCATACATCCGAAGTTCAAACTGCCCTGCCGACATCTCCTGAAAGCGTCGGTTTGCCGCATAGAGAATTCTTTCCAGATAATATCTCTGCACATATGTTTCGAGGTCCATGCGGGCTCCACTAACGTTTCCGGAAGTCATTCGATAAAGTGCATCAATCCGGGCATGTTCTTCCAGCAAGGTCTTTCGTTCTTCTAATTTAGATAAAAGCGAATCCAGGACCTCTCTGTTGTCTCTGTTGTTTATGCGCAGCCGATCATAGATCTTTTCCACTTCCAGATACGCTGCTTCTGCGGCTTCTTTTTCCTTCTGGATTTCTTCCAGAACCGGACGGTTTGCTTCACCGATCGCATTCTGCGCAGCTGTTTTACCGGCCTCTGCAGCGGCCTTCTTCCGGTCATAAACAGTGACTGTCTGCTGGAATTCCTCTGCGGCAATGCGGCTATAGGTCTCCACAAGTTCCTTCCATGCTTCTTCATTCATCTTCTTATTTTCCATTATTTCTATATAAGAAGAATCTCGTTCATCCGCCAGCCTCTTCTGTTCCGGCAACTCATGCTGGTAGCGGCTGATCAGAGCTTCTGCCTGCTTCTGTGTATTCAAAGTCACCTCAGCCTCTTTGGAAGCCTTCGCATAAATTTTCTCTGCATGATTTCGCGCCTTTTCAGACTGGCGCAGAGCCTCTTCGGCATCCTCTTTTGTCTGGAATTCTGAAGAACCCTTCATATTCTTCAATTCTGCCTCACTGGCTGCCAGTTTTTCTGCCGCTGTTTTTTCATCTTTCCGACATTTCTCCAGTTTTTCCTGGAGCTCTTTTTTCTGCTCATCCATCTTCTGGAGATTCTCACGAATCTGGAACAGAAGCTTCTCCTCCGAAGCCAGTTTCTCCAGTTCTGCCTCTGTCTGCTGCTTCCACAATTCCAGAGCATTGCTCATTTCTGTCACCGTTGTCTCTTCTGTTATAGAAGAAATACTTCTGTGCAGTCGTGCCTGAAGCTTGTGAACGCTTTCAACATACGTATCTTTTCGCGTTTTATATTCGCTATTCGCTGCGGCCGATTCTCCTGACTCCTGCTCCTGTTTTTTACGGAGTTTATCCACATTCTCCTGCATGATCTGCAGTTTTTCTTCGGAGATATCCACATGATCCACACTCTTTTGATGTGGATGAGGGTGTTCTGTTGAACCGCACACCGGACATGGTTTTCCAGGTTCCAGTTTTTCCGCAAGAAAGCCTGCCTGAGCATTCAAAAAGCGGCGCCTCAGTTCTTCATATTCTGCATTGGCAGTCTCATAGTCCTTCGTTGTCTTTGCATAATCATCTCGGGTCTTTATAGCTATTTGACGGCATCGTTCCGCCTGCTTGCCAAGCGCACGTACCTCCTGAATCTCCTGCGAAACAGCATCAGCCTCCTGCTTTTTATTCTCTGCGATCACCAGTTTTTTTTCTGTCTCGGCCAATTCCTCACTCTGTGCTTTCCACTTTGTTTCCTGCTGATCCAGTTTTTCCTGAGTTTCACATGCTTTCTTCGTAGTTTTCGCCGCAGCATCATTAGCTTTTTTATCAGCTTCCACACGCATGCGAAGTACATTTATCTGGTCAAAAATCTCCAGTGCCTTCTCTACTTTTTCCACAGTCTTGCTATGATTCTGAATCTCCTGATCACGAATCTGCTTCGACTCTTTTTCTGTATTTTCAGCTTTTTCTCGTGCTTCTTTCAGCGCCGGGAGAGTTTTTTCCTGGTTTTCCAATGCCTCTTTTGTATCCTTCAGATGCTTCCGCGCATCCTCCAAAAGGGCATAATTTCCCTGTATCTCATAGGCATCTCTGATACGGCTGATCAGAGATAAAAGCTCCTCTGTTTTTGCTTTGTCAGCTTCGCATTCCTTGAGTTTCTGCTCCGCAGCATCCAGCTGCTCAAACCATTTCAAAAGCCCTTCCGCTCTGGTATAGGCTTCATTTTTAGCGTCTCTGTCCCTGCCGGCTTTTCGATATGCATTCTCTGCTGCAAGTGTATGTTCACTAAGCCAGTTACACAGAAATTCCAACTCATCCAAAAAATCGGAAAGCCGTGACATTTCTCCATCTGTCAACTGTTCTTTCAGCTCTTTTATTTTCTCGGATTTGTACTCCTCAGGTATGCACACTCTGCCCAAATTGCTCTGACATTGAGTCCTGAGAACCGCAATATCTTTTTCTTTTGTTCGCTTTCGGTTAGCCAGTTCATTTACGATATCCTGGTACATTTCGGTATTAAATAACTTTCGAAAGATCACCTTTTTGTCATCCGACTTTGCACGGAGAAGATCCATAAATTCACCCTGGGCAATCATTGCAACCTGCATAAACTGGCTCTTAGTCAGACCAACGATCTCCTGAATCTTACGGTCTGTTTCCTTGGTCGGATACTCCATTCCGTCTGGCATGATCAGACTCACAGAACCAGTATTTTCTTTCGCTTTTCCTTTATTTGCACCTCTTGTGATCTGCTTGAGATGCCTCGGAACACGGTGTACTGTATAGATTTCCTGCTCCTCGCCGCTTCTCTCCGAAAAAACAAGTTCTACAAACGGCTCATACTCATAACTCACGTACTGACTCTGGAGAACTACTCCCTCTTTTTTATTTGAGGAAGAACTTGCCTCACCATAAAGAGCAAATACGATCGCATCGAAAATCGTTGTTTTGCCGGCTCCGGTGTCTCCCGTTATAAGAAAAAGATTCTGGTTTACTTTTTCAAAATCAATCGTTGTCTCTTTGCCATAAGAACCAAAAGCCTGCATTTTTAATCGTAAAGGTTTCATGCTATTTCACCCCCTGAACAGTATGGAGAACATCCTTCAAAATTGCCTTTTCTTCTTCATTTATTTCTTTCAAAAAGGAACAGCAAAGCTCATAAGGATCCAGCAATTCTTCTGTCTGCAATGCCCGGCTGTAATCTGCTTTTCGCTGATTTTCTCTGCGTATTTCAAGAAGATTCGGAAAAGCCAGGCGAATGCGTTCCTGCATATCGATCACATCCAGATCCGCTTTATCTGTCAGGATCACTGTCACATAATCTGTACAGTTTTCTTTTAAAACCTCTTCCAGAGTTCCCTTAACAACCTTTACTTTATGCAGTGGTTTCAGGGGAAGCACAGTCGTTTTAAGTTCTCCCTTTGCATCCATTTCCACCATAATGATGCCTTTTTGCTGCTCTGCCTCACTCACTGAACAGGCAAGAGGTGTTCCACAATAGCGGAAAACTTCACTCCCGACTTTCATTGGTTTATGGATATGTCCCAAAGCCGCATAATCAAACTTTTCCAAAACATCGGAGGATACTTCATCAATATTTCCTACCGTACGCATCTCCGAATCCATACGTTCGATATCTTCAGCGCGTTTTCCTGCCGGAAGGTAAAACTGGTGGCTGACCAGAATATTTCGCTCCGCAGAATTGATTTCTTCACGCTCGATCAGTCTGTGAAGAGTTTTATCATAAGAAAGATTGTTTCCATTTTCGTCCGTTCCAACGACCGGTTTTACCACAGATGGACGCACAAACGGAAGCAGATAAAAGTTCACATTTCCATGCGCATCTTTCAGAGTGACCTTTTCGATATATTCATCTTCGGTTCTAGGCGGCTGTCCAATCATGTACACCTTCTGTCTCGAGAGCACCTTTCGAAAACAGTCTACCCTCGGTGCACTGTCATGATTTCCACTTATCATCATGATCACCGCATCCGGAACAGCTTCTGTTAATTTCTCCAGAAACTGATCAAACACTTCGACCGCCTCGGCAGACGGAACCGCCTTATCATAAATATCTCCCGCGATCACAACAGCATCCGGACATTCCTGTTTTGCCTGTTCTGTGATCTCATTCAAAATATATTCCTGATCCTCGCGGAGATCCCGGTTCATCAGTTTTAATCCTATATGCAGATCTGATAAGTGAAAAAATTTCATCGTCATGCTCCTCTCTGGCAATATTTTCTGTAGCTTTTTATATCATAACATTTCCACCGTCTGAACCTCAACCGTTTCCTCAAAGAACCTGGCGCGCCGTCCCAGACTACTGGTCCGTCTGAAGGACCTGTTGCCGAATCTGTATTTATTGCAGGTATGTTTGTAAAATATGTAAAAGAATACGTCGAATCAATGAGATCATTGGAAACAAAAAAGAAACTCTGGATTCTGTAAAAAACATCTGGATACCAAATATGGCATTCTGCTTCTGCAGCCAGCATAAGAAACTTTTCGACAAAATACTAGTCCAAATTAGATTTCATATATATTGACGTATTCTGATGTTTTTTTTATAATCAAACTATACCTACATAAGATAAAGAATTGAATATGATTCGACTATAATTTTATGTAGGGAGGTTTTCTATTGTTTCAAATTTCATATTCCAAAAAGGCAGTCAAATTTTTAAAACGACAAGATGTTCCTTCACAAAAAAGATTAATAGCTGCCATTTCCAGACTTCCATTAGAAGGTGATACTATGTCCAATATAAAGGAACGAATTTTCGGAGCTGTTACTGTTATGAGTGAAGAGGATGCACAAAAAGTCTGGGATCTGATTCTCTCCACTTTTGCTCTTGATAATATCGAACAGGTTGTGCCTGAGCCTGATGAACAGGCAATTATGAATGCTTATAAAAATGGTGTTCCTGATTACCAGCCCTCTGTTTCTCAGGAAGATTTGCTTAAAGAATTGAATTTAAAATAAGACAGAAAAAAGTTCCTGACAAAGTGCCGGGAACTTTTTCTATCTTATTTTTTATTTGCTTTTCTTCAGTATCCTTGTCTGCAGCGGAGCCATGACTTCGCTTTCAGTTCCATAGAGCAGTTCATATTCTGCCGGAACAGCGACAGTCTGTGGTTTTCGTGCGTAGTTCTGGATGAAGAGATATTCTGTATCTTCGCTTTCTCTTACAGTTACGGCAACGCCTTCCGGAATGAATTCGACTGGAGATTTCAATCCGGCTTCTGCTGCTACTCTGCCATAGAAGTCCTGGTAGAATCCAAGTTCCATATCCGCGCATACATAATATACATGACCTTTACCAAATGCTTTGTGTGTCAGCACCGGATATCCCTGATAGAAGTCCTCGCCGTAGCGCATCAGTACTTCTGCATCGGAAATTTCAACCAGTTCGCAGAGATTTTTGCAGGAATATACATTGCTGATTCCAAGATGGCTTCCTGCCTGTGGAATCGCATGATTTTCTTCCCAGTCATAGAGAGCATCGATCTCTGCGCTGCGGATTCCTGTTACGTCCATCAATCCATATGGAGTTCCGTCAAGGAAGCACTTGTCTGTGCCATCTACCAGTCCAGACCAGTAGGAAAGCACCAGAGTTCCGCCGTTTTCTACATAGGTGCGGAGTCTTTCCTCGTATCCGTCTTTGAACATATATGCCATCGGAGCTGCCAGGACTTTGTAGTCTGCAAGGTCATGTTCCATTGCGATAATGTCAACATTCAGTCCCTGTTCTCTCAGTGCACGGTAGTTTTTCTGGACTGCTTCGCGGTAGTGCATATCTACATTTCGCGGTCCCTGTACATCGGCAATCGCCCAGTCGTTTTCACGGTCATAGAGAACAGCTGCCTGTGATTTCATGTTGGTTTCAACGGTTTCCTGGATTTGTTCAAGAGCCTCGCCAACCTCTGTCACTTCCTTAAATACGCGGGTATCATCTCCGCCATAATGATCGATCACTGCACCGTGGAACTTCTCCGAAGCGCCCTGACTCTGGCGGAGCTGGAAGTACAGAACGCTGTCAGAACCGTGTGCCACTGCCTGAAGAGATCCTGCAAGAAGCATTCCCGGTTTTTTAAGTTTGTTGATTGGTTTCCAGTTCGTAGCAGATGGGCAGGATTCCATAAGAAGGAACGGTGCTTTCTTGATGCTGCGCATCAGATCATGCTGCATTGCCGCATCAACAGCTGTGATATATTCCTCTTTTTTGTGCCATCCCGGATAATTATCCCAGGATACAATATCGAGAACATCCTTGAATTTCTTGTAATCCAATCCATCGAAATCATACATCAGATTGGCAGTTACAGGCAGTTCGGAACCGCCTTCACGGATTGCATCAACCTCATTTTTAATAAAGTCAATGGTCTGATCTGTAACAAAACGTTTCCAGTCAAGCTTCAATGCATGAAGTTCATTTTCACCCTTTGTGGATGGACTTTCAATCTGCTCGAAGCTGTTGTAAATGTGGCTCCAGAATGTAGTGCACCAGCTCTTATTAAGGTTTTCGATCGTACCATATTTCTCTTTCAGCCATTCACGGAACTTCGCCTGGCAGAGCGGGCAATGGCATTCTCCACTGAACTCATTGGAGATGTGCCACAGCATAACTGCCGGATGTTTGCCGAATCTCTCGGCTAATTTCTTATCAATTGCATGAACTTTTTCTCTGTATACCGGAGAGGTAAAACAGTGATTATGTCTGCCTCCAAAGAATCTTCTTGTTCTGTCCGGATCCATACGAAGGACTTCTTCGTATTTGTCTGCCATCCATTTTGGTCTTGCTCCTGACGGAGTTGCAAGAATAGTATTGATTCCTTCTTTGTAGAGATTATTGATGATTTCCTCTAACCAGTCAAAGTTATATTTTCCCTCTTCTGGTTCAAGAACAGCCCAGGAAAAAATCCCTACTGATACAGTGTTGATATGTGCTTTTTTGAAATATTCAATGTCTTTCTGAAGGATATCCGGGCGGTCAAGCCACTGCTCCGGATTATAATCTCCACCGTGAAGGTAACGTCCGTATTTAATCTGTTTTGCCATGTTGTCTCCTCTTAAAGTCCTTTAAATACAAAGGAAAATTCCATCTTTTTGTCAGTTTTCAGCAAATATTCTTCGTGTGTGCGAGCACCCCAGCTGTCATCACCGCCGATTCCCATCTGGTCTTTTGCAACACGTACAACGGTGTAATGAACCTCTGGAAGTTCGTATGGATGCATTGCATTTTCCATCTCATGCGGAGTGTATGGAAGTGCTGAGAACATCATTGGACCATTGTTTTCATCCATCTCAAAGAGCATTCCTCTTCCCTTGCGGTCAGTTACTTTTGCCCAACGTACTTCTTCTTTTGCGCCACATTCCTGCGGTACCATATATCTTGCGATATTGTCGGCAACCTTATTTGCATAAATGCCAAGTTTTGCACCTTTCTTACGGTCAGAATAAGTCTCTGCCTCGCCAAGTCCATACCATTCCACGCGATCATAATCTGCATTGAATTTAAAGATTACACCAAATTCCGGCATATCACCGAGTTCTTTAACCGGATCATACGTAAGAGTTGTCTTCACTCTTCCATCACCGAAAACTTCATAAGAAAGCTTGCATTCACTGGTCGGTGTAGTCGGCATAATGTAGGTATAAACTACTTTTACAGACTTCTCATTCACTTCTACTTCCGGCATATTTGATGGGCCATATGGTCCCTGACGGAAATCTTTATGGCTTAAGTACATGCTGGCGAGTTTCCACTGTCCGTAGCGCATTCCCATAAGATTTCCACAATCATTGTCGGTTGGTGCACGCCAGAAATTCGGTTTCGGGATTGCTTCAATCATTTCTTTTCCAGCATATTTATAAGATACCAGTCCGCCGTTTAACACAGAGAAAAGCACTTCAAAATGTGCGCCTCTGACACCGATATTGTGTGTACTGTGGATTACTTCCACACCTTCCGGGCAGGCCTTTTTCGGTTCTTCCACCTGGTATACATACTGTCCGAAAGCTACTTCATGTCCTGCTTCTGCCCATACTTTATCTTCTTTCAGGTGGAATGAAACTGTCACTGCATATTCGCCTGGTTTCTCTTCTTTTGCAAGCGGAAGTGTATAAGTTTCTTCACTTAATGGAGCCACTGCTGTTGCAAGAGAAGTGCTTCTGATCACCTTGCCATTTTTTGCAACGGTTACTTTACAGTCAAAAATATCTGTGTTCACAAACAGGTTCTTGTTGATAACTTTTACGCTGTCTGCGCTGACTTCTGCAGTAATGTTCTGGTAGTTGAATTTGACTTCCTGCATCTTTGGAGAAGCATCTCTGTTTCCACCGTATGCAATACCATTTCCACTGAAGTTGTAATCTGTCGGACGTTCTCCAAAGTCACCGCCGTATGCCTGGAATTCTTTTCCGTAACGGTCTTTTTTGTAGATAGACTGATCAATATAATCCCAGATAAATCCACCCTGATACTTCGGTTCTGTATCTGTCAGATCTGTATATTTGTGCATTGCACCACAGGAATTTCCCATTGCATGTGTATATTCACAGCAGATAAATGGTTTGGAGTCGTCCTTTGCGAGGAACTCCTTGATTGCCTCTACAGATGGATACATCTGGCTTTCCATATCGCTGGTATCGTTGTAGCTGCGGTCATGGAATACACCTTCATAATGAACCAGACGAGTCGGATCTGCCTTGTGGAAGAACTGTGACATTTCAAAGATATCCTTGCCTCCGAAGGACTCGTTTCCACAGGACCAGATCAGGATTGCTGCATGGTTTTTGTCTCTCTGATACATAGAATTTGCACGATCCAGCATCATATCCAGCCATTCCGGTTTATCATGCGGCACAACATAATTGTAATCCTTTGTAAATTCAGCAACATCCCAGGAGCCGTGAGATTCCAGGTTTGTCTCATCGATCATATAAATTCCATATTCATCGCAGAGCTGATAGATCAGGGATGCATCCGGATAATGGCAGGTACGGATCGCATTGATGTTGTTCTGTTTCATTGTCTTAAGGTCTTTGCGAAGTTCTTCTTCGGACACATGTCTTCCGCTCACAGAACTGAATTCATGGCGGTTGACACCCTTGAATACGATACGTTTTCCGTTCAGTGTCATAATACCGTCTTTCATCTCAAAACGACGGAATCCAACCTTCTGCGGAATCACTTCCTGAAGTTCTCCTGCCTCGTTATAAACCTCTAAAACCAGGTCATAAAGCTGCGGATCTTCTGCACTCCAGAGCACTGGATTTTCCACTTTCCATGAATAAAATTCTTCTCCGTCGAGTGCTTTTTCATCCTTGATTATGGTCTCTCCGTCTTTGGAAAGAATAATTTTTACTGTACCTTTTCCCCAGGTATTTGTTCTGATCTCAAGTGCCGCTGTACTTAAAGTTTCGTCCGGGATTGCACGGATCTGAAGATCATAAACATGAACCTCCGGCACGGTATAAAGGTAAACATCTCTGTAGATTCCAGAGAAACGATAGAAATCCTGATCCTCACACCAGCTGCTTGCTGTCCATTTGAACACCTGTGCTGCGAGTTTGTTTTCGCCTTCTTTTACATACTCAGTCAGTTCAAATTCTGACGGTGTAAAGGAGTCTTCACTGTATCCGACAAAGTGTCCGTTAATCCATAATGCAATGCCGCTCTCTGCTCCCTGAAAAGAAATAAAGAGACGTTTTCCCTGCATTTCTTCCGGCACTTCAAAGTATTTCACATAGCTTGCAACCGGATTAAAATGCCCCGGGATCTCTCCCGGATGAATGTCTTCGTGACCTTCCCACGGATACTGTACGTTGGCATACTGCGGTGCATCATATCCTTCCATCTGGATATGTGCCGGTACACGGATATCATCCCAGTCCTTGCAGCAATAGTCTGTTTTTTCGAATCCTGGAATCGCACTTCCATAGTTACGGGCATAGTGGAATTTCCAGATTCCGTTGAGGTCATAACGGAAGGAAGTTTCTTTTTCCTGCGCTTCCTCTCCATTTCTGTAATATGTATGGTCAGAATGTGCATCCATTCTTCCATCTTTAAAATACTGTGGATCCTTTACTAAAGAATAATCAAAAGCTTTCATAAAAACCTCCTGTTATTTTAAAAAAAGGATGCCTAAGCACCCTTTTTTAAGTTCTTTATTGTAACACCCCGAATTACTTAACCGCTCCGGTGATACCTTCAGCGAACTGTTTCTGCAGTACGAAGAATACGATCATAGTCGGGATAGAACAGAACAATACGCCGCACATCAGCATACCATAATCTGTTACATAACCTGTGATCAGATTTGCGATCAACATTGGCATTGTCATAGCATTGTTATCTGTCATGATTACCTTCGGCCACAAATAAGAGTTCCATGCATTCATGAATGTAATAACAGCTGCAGCTGCATATGTAGATTTCATGGTTGGAATGAACATCTGGAAGAAGATTCTTACTTCACTCAGTCCATCGATACGAGCTGCTTCAATAATATCTACCGGGAATGATCTTGCGTTCTGACGGAACATCATGATCATAAACGGTGTAGAAATAATTGGAAGGATAAAACCAACTGCTGTATTCAGAAGTCCTGCTTTAGAGAACATTTTGAACAACGGAACCATGGTTGCAACCTGCGGAACCATCATTGCAAGAAGCAGCACGGAAAACAGTCTGTCTTTGCCTTTATCATGATAAACTTCAAATCCGTATCCTGCAATGGAGCATACCAGCAGACAGATCACTGTTGTGAGGATTGCATAGAAGAAAGAGTTTCCAAGCGCTCTCCACAGCGGCTGCTGAGATGTCAGATTATGGAAGTTTTCCATAAAATGACTTCCCGGAATAATTCGTCCACGGGATACATCTGTTGATGTATTTGTCGCAGCTGAGATCATCCAGTATAACGGGAATACCGAAATAAATGACACGATGATCAGAAAAATATAGGTAGGAATCAATCTTCTCTGAATGGCTGATTTGTTTTTCTTAGTCACGTGTATCACCTACTTTCAAGTTGATAAATGCAAGCACAGCTACCATGATGAATATGATAAATGACATCGCTGATGCATATCCAAAGTTCGGTACGTTGATAAAGCATGTGTTGTAAATATAGTGGGACATTGTAATTGTAGAGTTTGCCGGGCCACCTTTTGTCAGGTTGACAGACTCATCGAACAACTGCAGTGTACCATTGATTGACATGATGAAGGTCATGATAATTGTCGGTTTCAGAAGCGGAACGGTGATCTTCCAGAAAGTTTTCCAGCCGTTGGCACCATCGATCTTTGCTGCTTCATATACGGAATATTCAATATTCTGAAGACCTGCAAGATAGAATACCATGTTGTATCCTGTCCATCTCCAGATCAGAGCCAGAATGATCACAATCTTGGCACTGGTGGAATTTCCCAGGAAGTTGTAGCCGGTTGATAAGATTCCAAGTTTAATCAGAATACTGTTGATCAGACCATCTGTAGCAAACATGGAACGGAAAATCAGTGAGTAGGAAACCAGGGATGTTGCACATGGAAGAAATACACATGTACGGAAAAATCCTCTGAATTTCAAATCTTTGTTATTTAAAAGCTGTGCCAGAAGAATTGCCAGTACCAGCATGATCGGCACCTGAATGATCAGATAAAGGAACGTATTTACAATAGACTGCTGGAATACTTTATCTGCAAGAATACGCTTATAGTTACTGAAGATCGGATCTGCAAATCTCATATTTGCACCTGCTCCGGTCTGCAGTGAAATAATGAATGCACGGATCATCGGATAGAAACTCATGACTGCGATCATGATGGAAGCAGGTGCAAGGAAAAGCCATCCTGCAGTTCTCTGTTTTGCAACCAGAGTCATACCTTTTTTCCTGGAATTCATATTGAACTCCCCCTTTCAAAACTTGCTGCCGTTTACGGCAACTGTAACTCCTAACATAAGACAGGGGACTGCAAGCAGTCCCCCGCGCTCACGTAAATTTTTTTATTTCAGTTTCACTTAATATCCAAAGGACTATTCAGTCATCTTGAATGCCAGTGTATCCTGTGCTTCCTGAAGAGCGTCTTCTACAGATGTACCATTTACGATATTAACAACTGCTGTGTTGACACATTCTCTTGCTTCATAGTGATACGGTGTTTTTGTGAACTCCGGAATATGAGAAGAGTATTCTACGATTGTGGAGAAGATTGGCTGTCCACCGAAGAATTCGTTTGGCTCATTGTAAACTTCAGATTCACCAGCTGGCAGATAACAGGAGATTGCACCTGATGCCGGAAGGATTGCATCATAGAAGTCTGTGCTGGAACCAAATGTGCTTGCAAGGAAGTCTTCTGCGAGTTCTACATTCTTGCAGTTGGATGTGATGTACCAGGAAGATCCACCATTGTTTGCATAGTTTGTAGCTGTATCAACGTCATCAACTTTAGGCATTGTTGTGATCTGCCACAGACCTTTCTGGTCTTCTGTAGCCATCAGAGTAGCTGTGATCCAGTTACCATTTACGATACCGGCTGCTTCGCCGCCTGTAATTGTTGCGATGTATTCATCCCAGTTGTTTACAAGTTTAACAACATCATTTTTAACAAGATCTACATAAAGGTTGATGCATTTTTCTGCAACATCGTTTCCAACGATGTAAGCTTCACCGTCTTCATTTACGAAGTTAGCTCCACAGGACTGCATCATCATCATCAGAGTATCGCCGCCTGTAGCTTCGCTTGTAAGGAGGTATTTACCTGTTTTTTCATGAAGGTCTTTACCGATTTCCATGAATTTGGACCATGTGATGTCTGTCAGATCATCCAGTGTATATCCAGCTTCTTCAAGGATATCTGTACGATAGCATGCAATAACAGCACCATTATCAAATGGAACACCATAATGTGTGTCATCTACCATAGAGTAGGACTGTTTCAGTTTTCCGAAATCATCCCAGTTAACATCCATGTCTTTCAGATCTGTGAAAGCATCCGGATAGCTCTTCAGATATTTCTGATAGCTGTTGTCCTGCATCAGAACGATGTCCGGAAGTGTGCTGTAGTCACCAGCGTTAGCTGCTGTTGTAAGTTTTGTCTGGCAGTCGTCAGAAGATGTTTCAATAACGTCTACTGAGAATCCTTCGTGATCTTTTGCGTACTGCTCACCAGCCATCTGCATGGATTTGATATTGAAGTTCTGGTCCCATGCCCATACTGTTAATGTGTTGTCATCTCCGGAATCAGCGGAAACAACTGTCGCTGTTCCTGCAAAAGATGCAGCCATAACGCCAGTCATTAATACTGCAAGTAATTTTTTCTTCATTATAAATTCCTCCTTTTAATTATGCTTCCGTGTTGCTCATGAAAAAAGTATATCACCCGTTTTTTCTGTATAGTTTGCATATACGCACACATAATGTGCAATTTCGATCATTTTAAGCGTTTTGCACTATTTATCAATCTTATATTTGTATTTTTTGTTCGATTTTCGTATTTCCAATCTTTTCAATGTGGTTTTTGACAAAAAAATAACCTTTCTTATTAGCAGGATGTCTATCATTCCTGTCAACAAGAAAGGTCTTTGTTCTTATTTCATAAATTTTTCATTCATTTTTTGTACATATTTCACAGAATTTCTCCGTTTTTATGCAAAATAGACTTTTTCCGGATGCTGTGTCTTTATTGTGTGCAGCATCTCCTCCGTAAGATCAAGAAGTAATTTGATCTTTCGCCCATCCTCTTTGATGATCATCGTGTAGTACGGAACATTGTCATCATAAGAGGTATAGTCGAATTTTTTCAGCTGTTCCGTGCCGCCGTTTTTCTTGTATTTCGCAACACTTTCGTGCCAGTGCGGTGCAACAACTTCCAGATTCTTCAGTTCCAGTACATGGGCAGTCTTACGGTATTTTTTGCCATAGATCACATCGATACTGAGCTGGTCATTTTCCAGAGTATATTCATAATCCTTCTGACTGAAAATATCAAACACAAAATAAAGCGCTGCAAGAAGAAATCCTGCCAGCATAAAAGACTGAGATATTGCGATTCCCATGATCACAAAGATCACTGCAAACAAAACCATTACTTTCCGCAGAACTCCGGACATGCTTTTTTTCTTTCGGGAGACCTGCTCCACAATCTTATAGTCGTACATATAAACGATTCCTTTCTTTTTTCTACCATCCTTTTTCTGAATGAATGTCAAATCGCAGAAGCTGCTGCTCATAGCTTTCCGGACGTTTCCGCCATTCGAGAGGAGTGACTCCCATCAGCTGTTTAAAGTTTCTGTTGAATGTCGAGTTTGTCGTAAACCCACATTTATGAGCAATATCCGCAACCGGGTCTTCTGTAGTCTCCAGAAGTTCACATGCCGTATAAACACGTACGGTATTAATATATTCCAATGGGCTCATCTTCATGTAGGAAGTAAAAACTCTCCGGAAATGTGTCTCACTGATATGACAGATATTCGCCAGATCCTCTACTTTGATATCCTCCATGTAGTGATATGATACATAATCCAGCACACTGGTGATCATATTGGTAAGCTTACCGGCATTTTCCGCAACCTTATCCTCTCCTGAATCTCTGTTTAACCGGGCAATTTCTACCAGAAGTGCCGCAAGCACTCCCTTTGCTTCCTCCAGAAAAAATTCTTCACCATCTCTCATGATATCCAGAATCTTGTGGATTTTTTTCGAGATAGACAGGTTCTCCTTCTCTTCAAAAAACAAAGCCCTGGAATAGATACGCTGGATCACCTTTTCTGCCTTGACCGGATTATTCAGGAATTTTTTCATGAATCCTTCAACGTCTATAAACAGATATTCCCATTTACTGACTGTCCCGATATCACTGTTTGTTGTGTGTGGATAGTTCGGCGGAATCACTGTAACGATACCTCCATAGAAGCGCTTTTCCTCTTCACCAAGCACCATAAATCCATCGCCGCCATAGCAGTACCCGATCTCAAGATAATTATGAAAGTGAAGATAATCCACATCATTTCCGTAATTCTGGACCCACTTCTGTCCAAGAAGCGCCAGGATCGGACTTCCCGCCGACATCTGGTAATAACGGAATTCCATCTTCGGTTTTTTTCTCTTTTTTGCCATTTGAGTTCCTCGTTTCAATTCAAGTCGAACATCTATCTGTTTATTGTACTATATATTCTCCCACAAAAAAAGGGGCTGTCGGTTAATAGCAAATTCCGGTATCCCCAGTAGTAATTGAAAG
>ERZ1026850.801-NODE-801-length-18485-cov-16.679219_pt1 | contig 18485 bp, 19 predicted proteins | sample MGYA00380155_ERZ1026850 | MGnify/ENA primary metagenome ERZ1026850 (study PRJEB33269, sample SAMEA4719791) | human gut metagenome | biome: human-associated habitat; feature: organic feature; material: feces | place: Cameroon | collected 2013-10 ... | reverse complement strand
CGTGAATTTAACATATTTTTGTATAATTAACTATCAAGTTTGACGGTCTTTGCCTTTGCAGGGCGTCCGCGTCGTTTCGGGGAGACCTTTCTGGATTTGTATTCAGTTCCGCAACCTTCAGGGATGTCAAAGCCAAAGGCTTTGCAGATATCTTTTTGGGCACCGACAAACGGAGTGATGAACTTGGCCCGACCATTATGCTCTATGCAGCGGATCGACCGCATCTCGTCAAGGATATCCTGGGTTGAAGCGAACTGTTTCTTGAGCCCTGTCGTCTTCCAGATATGCCGCACGTATGAGCTTATTATCAGGCCGACGAAGAGGATGAGGAGCCTGCCCGTCTTTCCTTCCTCCGACCAGTTGCGCTGACGGTCGAAGCCCATCTGGGTCTTCATCTGACAGAAGTACTTCTCCTGTTCATCCCTGAGACTATACGCATCAAGGGTCTGCGGGGCGGTATAGTCAAGGCCGAGGGTGATGTATCCGAAGAAGCCGGATGTCTTCTTCACGTTCTCTATCTTCTTCTCATCGAGGGTGAAGGAAAGCAGCTTGCGGTCCTTCTTGTCATATGAGACCTCGTACCAGTTGTAGTTCTTCTTTATGCTCTCATCGTCGTCCACGCTCCCGCCGGCATCGAGTATGGACTGGAGGCTTCTGCGCTGCATCTCGACGGCAACCTCGAGTTCAGTCTGCTCCGCGGCCCTGCGGAAGGGGTCGAAGAACAGGTCGAGTTTCATGCGGTCGGCCTTGTGGACGGAGTCGCCGTTGCCCCTCACGTCGTATTCCAGATCATACTGCTTGTGGTACAGCCTGCTCTCCGGGTCGAAAAGCATGTCCTCCGGCTTTCCCCCGATGGTCCCGAACTCGGCAATCCTGTCAAGGACAATCTTCTGGCGCATCTTGACGCACATTATCATCGGCTGGCCGCGGAGGATGTACTTCTCGAGGTTCTGAACCGATTCGTAGCCCCTGTCCGTCACCAGGATAACCCTCGGGAAACCGGCGTGGCTGATGTCGGTGAGGATGGTCTCCACGCTTCTGGAGTCAGGGATGTTGCCCGGAAAGGTCCTGTAATACACGGGCATATGGCTGTCAAGCGAATAGACGACGACTTCTGAAGTCTGCGGCAGAGGGACGCGCTCCTTGTTCCGGCCCCATTTGATGTCGGCGAGCGAACTGCCGTATGCGGATCTGGTCGTGGAGTCGACGGCGCACAGCTCGTCCTTGTCCAGCCTGTCGGCTCTGTACTTGAACAGGTTCATCCTTTCGGTCTCGGAGATGGAATGCGTAAGGCGGGTTATCGTCATCGGGGTAAGCTCCCTTGAGGACGGAGCCTTCTCCAGCTTCTGCCATCTGGCCGCTCTGCTCCAGCTGTTTCCGGTCGCGAATGAGTAATAGGCAAGGGTGAGGACATCATTCACGATTTCCGCGTTCTCATGGAACGTCGCCATCAGGTCCGTCCGGAGCCCCACCTTGTCCGCGACCTGCTCCATGAGCCAGACGTCGCCATAGAAACGATTGACGTCCGCACCCTCGTATGCAGGACGGCCTTGCCTGCGATTGCTCTGAAGCTTGTCTATTTCGCTGAGGTCCCACCCTTCGGGAAAGATCAGCCTGGCCCGTTCCTCCGGAGAGGCGTACAGGTACTGCTTGCCCGGGATAAACTTGAGACCATCCGTCACAGTGCCCCAATGCAGGCAGGAGTACTTCCTCTTGCCGTCTCCGGTCACGGTATACGGATGAGTCGTCGCATACATGTAACCTCCGTTCTTGTGAAGCGACATCCGATAGACGCTGTCCGCTTTTGTGAGTCTTGCCATATCCATTGTATTACTTATACAAATGTATAAATAATAATTTGAATATACAAGAGTGAAAGTGTGGTTTATCTAATTGTTTTACTATTTCTTACAACAAGAACTGTGGATTAATTATACAATTTAATGTTAAATTCACGTTATCAGGAGAAATCAGTATAAGAGACTATAGGGGCTCGGTGGTCAGAGCATATGCACAGAGTGTCACGCCTCCGGTTCGGCTCTGTATGAAACGTAAACCTTCCGAAATTGTAACAATAGTGGAGATGACAACGGTCTTATTTAGTGTTTATATATTGAATATGTCACTAATAACTTCACGAAATGCCTCTATGCTGTTTTTTGCACCTTTTAATTCAATATATGGAATCGAAAGTGTGCTTGCTATTTCTTTTGCATATCTGACTTCTTCCTGTTGAAAGGAATCAATCAGAAATGCGGAATATTTAGCATTATCTCGTTGCTTTAATCTTTTTACTATCTGAGAAGTTGAATCTGTTAATACAACTATTCCCGAAGGATTAATAGCACGAAATGTTTCGAATGGGACACGTTTGATTTCGCCATCTTTATCCAACAAACAGAAATGTCCGTCCAATACATACTTGCGGTCGAATTCAATCATCTTTCGCAGCCCCGCAATTAATCTATCTTGAGTTGCATTTATATCCTTAACTTTTTTATTCTCTTTGGGAGAGATCTCAGACCAACGCAAGACTTCACTAGCTGATAACGCTACTATGGATGTATCACTCAAAGATGCCGTACATAACGTATTCTTACCGACACAGTGTACTCCGCCTAAAAATATGATATTCTTCTGCATTTCCGGGTTATTTTTAAATGTGGTTATGGGATAAAATAGAGTTTGATGTCTATAAAAGTACTCAAAATCGGAGTAAATTACATTCTCCAAGATACCATATTTTTCCAACAATGGGTACATTCTCTTTTTGCCATATCGAGATATGCCGTTATAAAACAAAATATATAGTTCGGAATTTGACAGCTGGCTCTGAATGATATCTATATACATCTTCTTATTTCCAATATCACTGTCATCCACATAAGATATTATATGATAAAGTGCACGAAAATAATGCCCCAATTGATTCCCATACTTATCATAAATCTCGTCATATATGGAACTAGCTATATCTTCCTCCTTAAATCTATTCTCATAAGTAATGCTATCCAAGTCATACTCACGTTCCATCATTCGTTCTCGTATATCCTCGGACACTCGATCAAAATACGACTTCCTGCTATCGTCTGCAGATGTAAAAGTTTGCCTTAACGCATAGTAATGCTGAATTAATGCAAAAAAGCTTGCCTCAAATTGTTGTTTATAAGACAAGGCAATCTCATTTGAAGAAAAATCGACCTGCTTTCTATATGTTTTATATATATAAACGAGGCTAAGAAAGGAAACTATTGTTCCTATCACGCCTCCTACATAATCACCAAATTCCGCAAAAGATTCTTGACTATCGAACATATTGATTGAGAAGCGACAAAAATAACAGATTATACCAACCAAAGCCAACACTATCGTTACCGATATCGCTATAACATCAAATATATTCTCTTTTTTCATATCTACTCTTTAATGTACATAAATGATTGTGGCGGACGAGACGAAGGTGTTAACGACTGAATTAACTTCGGCTCGTCATAACGTGTCACCTTGGCGACCTTAATAGCATAAGCTACAGATTTTTCCGAAAAGTACATATCGAAAAATGTCTTATCAATCCCTGAATGTTTATTCGTCTTACGCCAAATAATACTTGGAGTATCAACTAGAATGTCGTCTATCTCAAATTCACCTACAAGACGACAAACCGGGCTGGATTCATAAATCACCACAGTTTTCACTTCCTGCTTGAAGATATGTTTTCTGTATTCAAATACCTTATCACCATTAAGTATTGCTTCCGCATACTTAGGCTTGATCGACAAAATAACTTTCATCAGCTATTCCTTTTGTTCTAATTCCATTATACTGAGCATCAGTCAGTTTTAAAATTCCCCAATACGCATTAGCATCCAGTCCAATATTTTCAATCAAATCACCTCTTGTTATTCTTTTGTTAAGAGACACATTATATGTCATCTCAATCAAATAAAGATTAGGCTTTTTATACCACGTGCGTAAATCTTTTTCCTCAAAAATAGAATAATCCTTTACTTGTCCAATAAAGTCGTCAACACCCCAAAAATCTGATTTAGACATAACCTTTTCCACGACACATATTGAAGTTGCCACACTGCGATAAAAAGCTTTTCCTGGAATGTCTGTCGTTCGATAAATAACGACATTATCTCCCCTCTTTAAATTAGCAACATCTTGCATAAAACAGATATAAGCCTTGTGAATACTATTTGTGTGAGATAAATCTTTTATGATCTCATATGATTCATTATTCAAGATTGAATCAGGGAAGAGTAATGTATGATACTTAGGATAAATTGAAAGCAAATACTTATTCACATTGGCAGTATGGACAAATGGATAATCCGATAAAATGTCCCCCGTAAAGGCACTTAAGTTTTTAACCAATATAACTTCGTAATTATCATCTGAATGATACTTCCTAGCTTGCTCTGTAAATCCATATTTAACAAATAATTCTATCAGTTTTTTATGTTTAGGGAACACTGTCACATATACCTCCTCTACATTCTTGTCAATAGCGAAATCAAGAGCTCGCTTAATCAAACGCTCTCCACGTCGGGTTCCTCTTGACTCCACTTTGAATGTGCCAACTTTCAGCCTGTTTCTTTTGGGCAAGCTCGGAATAATTCTACAATTTCCCGAATTCGTCATTTCCTCTGCCTCTACTTTCATGTAAAGGAAATCCTTGATTTTGCCGTTTTCCAAATACACTGTTGCTGTCTCGCCTGCAGCGGCCTTCTTGTTGAACCATTCAGTAAACTCAGGATAGTCAATCTTTAAAGAGCCAAAGAAATCATCGGCCAAATCAATCTCTGAAAAAGACTTCACTAAAAAATTATCCATATAGAGCAGTTTTGATATACAAATCTAATTATAATATCGTCATCTACCAAAATACCGTGATAATATTTTGAATTAATTTAGGCTTTTATTGTCGAGAAAATCACTATCTTTGCGTCTATAGCAAATTTAAAACAGAAATGAGCGAAGATTTGAACAGAATCAAAGTTGTCTTGGTGGAGAAGAAACGGACAAGCAAGTGGTTGGCCGAAAAGATTGGAAAAGATCCTGCCACAGTGTCGAAATGGTGCACGAACAAGACCCAACCTAATGTGGCCACACTTGTGGAAATCGCAAGATGCCTCGAAGTGGACACAAGAGATTTACTGAGACCATTATCAGATATAAACAACAAACACTAATAGAAATGAAGCCTATCATTAAATATCGAGGGGGAAAAAGTAAAGAACTTTGTAACTTTCTACAATATATACCGGATAATTATGCGAGGTATGTTGAGCCATTTGCAGGAGGCGCGGCCCTGTTTTTTCATTTAGAGCCAGAGAATGCGTTGATAAACGATATTAATACCAGATTGATTAATTTTTATTCAACAATTCGAGACAATTTTGAATTAGCAAAAAAAGAATTGACCTCTTTAGAAGTTAAGTATCGTTCAAATCAAGCCGAATACGAAGCATTAAAGAAAAATAAATCATTATATATAGAAAACAAAAACGAAGCATTGTACTATAGTCTACGCGACATGTACAATGGTAAAATCGCGAAAGAGTACACGGATGCGACCCTTTATTACTTTATTAACAAAACATCATACTCTGGAATGTTGCGATTTAATTCAAAAGGTGAATTTAATGTGCCTTTCGGAAGATATAAAAATTTTAATACAGATTTGATTTCAAAGGCACATGAAGCTTTGTTAAAACGCGCGGAAATAACAAATAAAGACTATACCGAGATTTTCAGTATATGTTCTTCAGATGATTTTGTATTCTTGGATCCTCCATATGATTGCATTTTCACCGACTACGGAAATATTGACCATACAGACTTCTCTGAAGATAGTCACATCAAGTTAGCTCAAGACTTTCGGAATCTATCAGCTAAAGCAATGATGGTTATTGGTAAAACAAAACTCACGGAGCAGTTATATCGGCCATATATAAAATCGGAATACTTTAAAAAGTACTCTGTTAATATACGCAATAGGTTCAAGGCAGAGAGTGTTCATTTAATTATAACCAACTACTGATTTATACTATGGATTCAATTACTCGAATCAGGGAATACATCCGCGTCAACTTTCCCGAGTGGGAGAAGGTTGATTATTCTGAATTTGATGGTAACATCGATTTCAGAACAGATATGAGTGAATTATACAAGATAGCTGACGATGAAGTAATTCTAATATCATACACAAATATTAGTATTACGGGATCAGATCGCCCCAAGCCACAACTACGGGTTTTTCTTGATGAATATAAAAAGCCTTTTTATTTTGCCAAGAAGCATCAGCTGCGATATTATCTTTTTTCAATATTCACGAAAGAAGATTCTATGGCTCGCGGCTTAGACAAGTTCAATCCGAAGGAATATGTGATATCAATTGAGACCAATCTTGATATAGAGGGATCAAGGCGGGACTTAAGAAGCATATACGATTATGCTAACGAAAAATTAAATGGTAGAAAGTTCCTCAAATGCTCAAGAGACGACTATAAAGTAGATATTAATGAAGCTTCTTTTATTTACATAGGTTCGCCCGAGCATCCATATAAAGATGTTTTTGAAAATTTTATAAATATTTTTGACTCTAGGCCATACCTTAATTCTACTAGCGATATTCAGAACCATATTAATGAGACGAGGGATTCGAATCTCCCTCTCCAGCAAATCTTCTATGGTGCGCCGGGAACGGGCAAGTCGCGCACGATAAAGAATTGCACGAAGGGAAAGGATGTCATCAGAACGACGTTCCATCCGGACAGCGATTATTCTACTTTTGTCGGGGCGTACAAGCCTACGACAAAAGAGGTTCCGGTTTACTCTCCATTTGGAGAAAAGGTTGTGGTGGCCAAAGATACTGATGGAAAGCCTATAGTGGAGGATAAGATTGTCTATGAGTTTGTGGAGCAGGCATTTTTACAGACTTATATTGAGGCTTGGATGAAGTATGCCGAAGCGCAAGAAGGAGAACAACCGAAAGAGCAGTACCTTATAATCGAGGAAATCAACCGTGGAAACTGCGCTCAGATTTTCGGTGACCTGTTCCAATTGCTTGACAGAAACGATGCAGGGTTCTCAGACTACCCTATCAAGGCTGACAATGATATGGCCAAGCATCTAAAGAAGGCATTGGGGAATCTGGAAATCAAGGCAAAAGAGAGCATAAATGGCTTGTACACGGAAGAGTACGATGATGTCATCGCTGAAGTCTTAGAGGGGAAAGTACTGTTGTTGCCGAACAATCTCTTCATTTGGGCTACGATGAACACGAGCGACCAGAGCCTCTTCCCTATTGACTCTGCATTCAAGAGGCGTTGGGAGTGGAAGTATATTCCTATCTCCAATGCTGAGAAAGGCTGGGTGATTGAGACGAACGGAAACAGATATGATTGGTGGGCGTTCTTGGATAAGATAAACGACGTTGTTTGCGACACAACGTCTTCAGAGGACAAGAAGCTTGGATATTTCTTTGCGAAGGCTGATAGCAATGGCGTGATTTCGGCGGATAAGTTTATCGGGAAAGTAGCGTTCTATCTTTGGAACGACGTTTTCAAGGACTACGGATTTGACAATGACATATTCAAGGGAGATGATGGGAAGCCCATTACATTCCAGGAGTTCTTCCTTGCTGACGGGAAGGCGAATGAAATGATGGTGGAGAAGTTCCTGAAGAATCTTGGGCTTGATAGCATTGACAATAAACCGTCAGATTCGCATCAAGTAGATGACGAAAGCAATTAGCGCATATGGGAGAGAACATTGATTTGCTCGTAAAGGAGCTTTGCAAACTTCCGGCCGAAACAGGATGGCTTGAGTTCAAGGAGAACAACTGCGACCCTATGATGATCGGAGCGGACATCAGCGCATTGGCAAATAGTGCGACTCTACTTGACCACGACTGCGCTTATATGATTTGGGGCGTTAAGGATGATAGCCACAACATCGTCGGTACAACCGTCAGACTTCCACAGGTGAAGAAAGGGGATCAGGAGCTGGAGAATTGGCTTAGATACTTGTTATCGAAGAATGCGGATTTCGAGTTCTTGAATACGGAGATAGACGGAAAGTACATCGAAGTCCTAAAAATCCATAAGGCGATGAATGAGCCTGTGGCATTTCAGAATGTGGATTACATTCGAAGCGGAAGCTATACAAAGAAACTGTACGAGTTTCCGGCGTTGAGGACCCAACTTTGGGACAAGCTTCGGCACAGCCAATTTGAGGATGTTTTCATCAAGGAGAATCTTCATTTCACTGATATTATCAAATTGATAAATGTCGATGCGTACTTTTCGCTTCTAGGGATACCTCAACCGATTGACGAAAACGGCATTGCGCATTATCTTCTGGAAGACGGGATTATTGCAAAACTGGACAACGGACTTTATGCCATCACCAACCTCGGAGCATTGCTCTTCGCCAAGGACTTGAACGAGTTTTCAAGACTTGGGAGGAAAGCACTGAGGGTTGTGCAGTATGCTGGTGTCAATCGCCTGGCGATACAGAAGGAGGAGGCTTTCAGTACAGGATATGCCGTAGGATTCGAGAACGCAGTGCGTTATGTTAGCGCACTTCTGCCGAGCGAGGAGGACATCTCCGCGATTCTGCTGACAATGCAGAACAAGTTTCCGATTCCAGTCATCAGAGAGGCTATCGCCAATGCTCTCATTCATCAAGATTTCTACATTTCCGGAGCAGGTCCGATGGTGGAGATATTCGAGAACCGCATTGAGGTGACGAACCCTGGAATTCCTTTGGTTGACATCAAGAGGATTGTCGATAATCCGCCAAAATCACGTAATGAGAAACTTGCGTCACTGATGCGTAGGCTCAAGATGTGCGAGGAACTTGGCAGAGGTTGGGACAGAATGGTTTTGGCTTGTGAGATGCTATATATGCCGGCTCCTCGCATCGAGATCTTTACAGATTCAACAAAAGTGACTTTGTTCTCACGGATGGAATTCGCTAATATCCCAATGGAGGATAAGTTATGGTCTTGCTATCTGCACGCTTGCTTGATGTATATTCAAGGTGACGGGCTGACTAATGCGTCGCTCAGGAAGAGGTTCGGGGTCAAGGAATCATTGGCCGGTAGCATATCGAGGCTCATCAAGGAAGCGGTAGGACAAGGGCTTGTCAAACCGCTTGATCCGGATACGGCACCACGATATATGAAATACATTCCGGCTTGGGCATAATCTAACTTGGCGGCAACTTGATGTTAACTTGCTCGTAACTTGATTTTCAAAGAGGGATAAAGGCTAAAACGCCAATAGAACCCACTGCAAGGTACACGGCTAGCTTGACTTTAACTTGCCGGCAACTTGCTGAAGAAACTTTTGGATAGGATATGAGACTACTGATAGAAGAATATCAATATAACGCCCCCGATGTCAAAGCGAGTCTTTCGGGACTTGACGTATTGGAGAATATTGACCATCTGGTCAGCGTGAATTATGTGGGATATTTCTATAATCCTGCTATTAGGGATTGTGTCTTCATCCTGCCGAAAGTATTGATGAACCAGGAGAATCTCGTATTCGGACGTCTAAAGCCGGAGGAGATTATTGACTTTGATAATGCTAATGGAGTGTCTCCGGTGGAGCGGAACTTTATCTACGAGTTTGCGGTCTGGATTTACCGTGCGATTACGGTTTTCAACAAGTCCAAGAGAGGAAATGACATTGTTTATCACCGACAGGTGACTCAGATGGGAGGGAACAAGAGGCATAAAAGCCAGACGTTCTTGGATGTACTTCTATCTCTAGTGCGATTCAACCGCGAGAATCAGGATTTCTTTATGTTTACGATGAAGAATCTGCGTTCCGGGCTGAACAAGATTAATTGGACAAGGACCATCGCTCACTCCGCTGCCATCGTGCAGGACGGCTCTCCTGTCTATATTTCTCCGGTGAATAAGAAACGACAGATCAATTTCGATGAGGAATTGCTTGTCATATTCTTTTCGACTCTGAACTACATCAGTGAGACTTACGGATTCCCTGTTTCTATAACATTGGGATTTGAACTGATTCGTGGAAAGCGATTTGAACAGTTTCTAGATGGTCAAGGTAAGGTAAGACTGCGGCAGATTAAATACAAGTATTTTTCTGACAAGGCTTTGCAGATTTGGGATTTGTGCTATGCGTTCTTTGACAAGGCATACCAAATACGAATCAATGCTGAGCAGAAGGAGTATTTGCTAGTGAAGAACTTCAACATTGTCTTTGAGGCTATCATCGACGAACTGATTGGGGATAGAAATATTCCTGTGGGGCTTAAGGAACAGTATGACGGCAAGAGGGTCGATCATATGTACAGTTGGCAAGGGCTCATCGAGAATGATGAAAAGCCTATTTACTACATTGGCGACAGCAAGTATTATAAGTTGGGGAACGATGTCGGGAAAGAGTCGGTCTATAAGCAATACACATACGCACGGAATGTGATCCAGTGGAATCTTGATTTGTTTATGGACGGGAAGCAGAAGTCTTCCGATGTGAATCTGAGGGATGATGTGACTGAGGGGTACAATGTTATTCCTAACTTCTTTATCAGTGCGAAGATGGATTCCGGACTATCCTATGCGGACAGAGTTGATGAGACGGAGAGGAGACATCCATATTTTGTAAGCCGTCAGTTCGAGAACAGGCTGTTTGACCGAGATACACTGTTAGTATTCCATTATGATGTGAATTTCCTTTATGTTGTGTCGCTCTATGCGAGAGACAATGCTGGACAGAAAGTGGCGTGGAGGAACAAAGTTCGTGACATATTCAGGGAGAAGATTCAGGAGATTCTTGGAAAGCAGTACCAGTTTTATGCTATGAGGCAGCATCCTGGTGTGGATGGAGTAAAGTATATTCGGGAGCATTTTAAGCAGTTGCTCGGCAAGGTCTATACTCCGTTTGAGGACAAGGGAATATATTCATTGGCTTTGGAAGATCCCTCGGCAGTTCCAAAGGATAGAAGATGTGATGTGGCGCGAGAGAATGCTGAGGTTCTAGAATCTCTTCGGGAATCTTTCTATGTGGAGGCCTGTGAACTCGGGCGGAATCCGAAGAGGTGTTGCCACCAAGTGATGGTGCTGTTCCGATGGTTGTGACTTCAGGAAAAGACGGTGTGCTGATGGTCATGATGGAGAACTTCGGAGCAAAGGCTTCGCGGTTTCTTTCGGATGGGAGGATTGCCGTGGGACTGAAGTATTCACGAGAGTCTATGGAGATTGTGGAGCACATCGGGGAAATCGGTTATGTGATGTTCCATAATCGGAGAAGAGACGGACAGCACTTGTTCGCTGTGAAATCGTGTAGCGGGGTGATATGTCAAGAGGCTATTGATGATAGTGTTTACAGGAATGTTGGGACTTGTGAGATTTATCTGGTAGTGGAGTTTGATGGTGAGCAAGAAGTGGATAGTTCTGAGTTGGATTGCGCTCGGGTTGAGTGCACACCTAAGACGCGATATGATGCGCAGTTTGCGAGGTGGGAGAGGTTGAAATGAGGATGTTAAAAAGAGTAATGATATGTATATCAAGAAAATTCATATTGAAAACTTCAAGAAATTTAAGGGACCTTTTGATCTTGAACTCAACGAGGGTTTAAACATCATCGTAGGCAACAATGAGGCTGGCAAATCGACCGTCATCGAAGCGATATTCTTAGCTCTCACTGGTATGTTCAGAGGGAAATATCTTCGTAATGAGTTAAGTCAATACTTATTCAACAAAGACATTGTCAAAGATTACATCTCAAGTGTAAAAGCTGGCAATGCACAGAAGCCACCTAAGGTTCTTATTGAGGTGTATTTTGGTGGGAAAGATGCGCCGGCATTATTTAATGGTTCTCATAATTCGGAAAATTCAAATGATTGTGGAGTTCGTTTTGAAATTGAATTTAATGAAAAATATAATGACGAATATAATTCCATTATTGAAAACTCGATAGAACTGAAAAGTTTGCCTATAGAGTATTATGATATTGTTTGGACTTCTTTCGCTTGGGACAATATTACCAGCCGGTCTATCCCCCTTAAGGTAGCATTAATTGATTCCGAGAGTGGTAAGTTGCCCAATGGCTCAGATATTTATATTTCACGAATTGTCAAGGATAGCCTTGAAACTGATGATATAGTCAAGATAACTCAAGCATTCAGAAGTTTGCAAGATGATTTTTCAGACAATCCATCGGTATCTGACATCAACAAGAACCTTAAGAATACTTCCAAAATCACCAATAAAGAGATAGAAATTTCAGTTGATATGTCATCAAGAAATGCATGGGAATCATTTTTGATGACATATCTCGATGATATTCCTTTTACTTATATTGGTAAAGGCGAACAAGCTATCATAAAAACAAACTTAGCATTAGGTAATAAAAAAGCATCAACGGCAGGAGTCGTTCTTGTAGAAGAACCTGAAAATCATCTTTCTCATGCAAAGATGAACGAGTTAATTTCTTATATAAGAAAACATTGTTCTGGAAAACAAGTAATTATAAGCACACATAGTAGTTTTGTTGCAAATAAATTAGGCCTATCAAAATTGTTGCTGCTAAATGGGAGTAATGTCCTTAAACTGTCTGAATTGAGCGCAACTACCGAAGCATACTTCGAGTCTTTACCCGGCTATAACACGCTTCGACCCATCTTGTGCAAGAAAGCTATTTTAGTAGAAGGCCCATCTGATGAATTAGTTGTTCAACGTGCTTATCTTGACAAGCATGAGAAATTACCAATCGAAGACAGCATTGATGTAATTTCAGCCTACAATTTATCTTTCTTACGTTTCCTTGAAATTGCAGATAAATTAGCTCTAAATGTATGTGTGGTTACGGATAACGATGGAGATGTGTCTGCCTTGCAGAATAAGTATGCAGCATACTTGAATAGGTCAAACATCAAGATATGTTTTGATTCGAATGTTGATTCATTTCCAACAGAGATTGAGGGAAAACCATACAACTGTAATACACTTGAGCCTAAATTATTAAAGTCAAATTCTTTACAGGTTTTTAATAGAGTTCTAAGCAAGTCATTCTCAAAAGACGAGGATTTGCTTAAGTATATGAAAAGCAACAAGACCGATTGCGCTTTAGCTATCTTTAAGAGTAAAACAAAAATAAACTATCCTCAATATATCTTGGATGCAATACAATGAGCAATAAAGTTATAATTGCAGCGGCCGGCTCTGGAAAAACTCAACACCTTGTCAAGGAAGCTATAGGAAGAGCCTCTGGGAATGTATTAATAACAACATTCACAGATAAAAACACAGAGGAGATAAAATCACGAATAATTGCAGAAGTTCATCACATTCCAATGAATATAACTGTTATCCCGTGGTTCTCCTTCTTATTAAAACATGGTGTCCGTCCATATCAGAGTATAGTATATGCAGATAAAAGAATAGATAATTTAATTCTAATGAACCAGCAATCGGCACTCAGGACAAAGGAATCTGATTTTTGTCATCATTATTTAAATAATGATGGCAAAATATATTCTGATAAGATTTCAAAACTGGTCTGCAAAATTGATAAGCAAAATAATGGTTTAGTTATTTCTAGATTATCTAAAATCTATTCTAGTATCTTTATTGATGAAGTACAGGATTTGGCCGGATATGATTTGGAATTTATAAAGTTGCTACTCTACTCTCCAATCAACATCTTACTGGTCGGAGATCATCGACAAGGAACATTTACAACAAATAATTCGAGTAAAAACAAACAGTACCGTCAAGAAAGGATAAACACGTATTTTTCAGCACTACATACTGCTGGAATTATCGAATATGACGATACGACATTACAAACTAATTATCGGTGTGTTCCGGAAATTTGTAATTTTGCTAATTTCATTTTTCCTGAATATACTCAATGTATGTCGGGGAATAAGACCATTGTAAATCACATGGGTGTCTATATCGTGAAGGAAGAAGATGTTGACTCTTACCTAGATACGTTTAGTCCTGTTCAATTACGAAACAGTAAGTCAACAATTGTATCTAGCAAATGTCCCGTAATTAACTTTGGAGCATCTAAAGGACAATCTTTTGACAGAGTTCTTATATACCCGACCAATCCAATCATCAAATGGATTTTGAAAGGAGCAGAGCTTAAGCCCGAAGCAAGAAGTAAACTTTATGTTGCTGTAACAAGAGCAAGGTTTAGTGTAGCTTTTGTATATACACCAACAAAAAAGGATGTCCTCAACATTCCTTTATATAAAAAGACTTGATAGATTTATAAAGAATATTTAGTTACGAGCAACAAATATGTTAAGAATAAGCTATATATCACAATAACTATGAACAAAATATCAATCCGTTTCTTCGACGACCGAGAGGTCCGGGCTATTTGGGATGAGGGGAATTCCAAGTGGTGGTACAGCGTGCTTGACATTGTCGGTGTGCTGAATGCGCAGGATGACTATGCCAAGAACAGGAACTATTGGAAGTATCTGAAGAGCAAGTTGAAGAGGGATGGGGTTGAACTGGTTAGTGACACTAACCAGTTCAAACTGCGAGCACCAGACGGGAAGATGAGATTGACAGATGTCCTTGATGCTTCTGGAGTTATCGAGTTGGCGAAGAATATGCCGAACAACAAGGCATCGCGATTCATTGAGTGGTTTACTTACGGTGAAGATACCATTGACGGAAAGAGCAAAGCAAAGGCTTATACTTTATTCGAGAGTTCATTGCTCGATAGCATTGAGGTGGGAACGGTAAAAGGACTTCAGCAGATTCACGCTTATCTGTTTGGAGGATTGTACGACTTTGCAGGACAGATACGTTCAGTGAATATTTCCAAAGGCGGATTCACCTTCGCTCCTGTAGCGTTTCTTTCACAGACGTTGCATAACATTGAACAGATGTCGGAAGAGACTTTTGATGAGATTGCTGACAAGTATGTGGAGATGAATGTGGCGCATCCGTTCCGTGAAGGTAATGGGCGAACAACGAGGATTTGGCTAGACCTGATTCTGAAGAAGCGACTTGGACAGTGCATTGATTGGAGCCAAATTGACAAATATGCTTATCTTGCGGCAATGGAAAAGAGCGTGGCGGATAGCACGGAAATCAAGGGGCTTCTGAAAGATGCACTGACGGATAAGGTGAATGACAGGGAGATGTTCATGAAAGGAATAGATTATTCGTATTATTATGAAGAACGGTAAAAGAGAATATGAAGAAAAGGTACGCGGCGCGTACCCAATTGACTTAGATGTACATTCGGTCAAGATGTGAAAGAACTGCTATTGACACTCCGGTAGAGAAGAATCTGTACGACTACATCACGTCAGCGAATGTTTAACTTTAAAATGACATTGAAAATGAAAACAATAAACGTAGTTGCAGCCGTGATATTCAAAGATGGGAAAATCTTCGCCACGCAGCGTGGCTACGGTGCATTCAAGGATGGTTGGGAGTTTCCCGGCGGCAAGGTCGAGGCGGGGGAGAGTCCTGAGGATGCACTTAGAAGGGAGATCCGCGAGGAGCTGGAAACCGAGATCCGAGTCGGCGAACTGATTGACACCATTGAATATGACTACCCGGACTTTCACCTTTCGATGAAGTGCTACGCCTGCACCATCCTTTCCGGTGACCTTCATCTGGTCGAGCACGAGGCCGCCCGTTGGCTCACCGCCGAACAGCTCGGTTCAGTCGAATGGCTGCCTGCTGACATCACCTTGATCCCCAAGATCGCCCGACTGCTGTAAGGTTTGTCATTACGACAGCAGCGGGTTTATAATATTCATTGAGCGGCTGTGAATCTATTCCCGAATCCTTGAGTCGATGATTATCGTCACCGGGCCATCGTTGACAAGGGAGACCTGCATATCCGCGCCGAATACTCCTTTGCCGACCGGCTTGCCGATCGCCGCCGAGACTTCCTCGCAGTACTTCTCGTACAACGGGACTGCCAAATCGTGGCCTGCGGCACGAATGTAGGAAGGGCGATTCCCTTTCTTGGTGGATGCCGTCAGAGTGAATTGCGACACCGCAAGAACCTCCCCTCCAACATCCACGACACTCCTGTTCATCACGCCATTCTCATCATTGAATATCCTCAGTCCCACAGTCTTGCCCACAAGCCAGCGCAAATCCTCTTCCGTATCTCCGGTCTCGACTCCGACAAGCACCAGGAGCCCGTTCCCGATCCCGGACACGGTTCTGCCCTCAATGGCAACGCTTGCGCGCGACACCCTTTGAATCACCAATCTCATTATTATACAATATTTTATATTAATGCCTCTATTATGAAAACACAGACAGACGTAGCCAACTTTGCGGCGTGCTACAGCAGCAATATGTAAATCAGCACCGCCGCGGGAACGGGTCCTGAAATATTCATCAGTGGCTGTGAATATTTTTCCTCACCCTTGCGAATATATTGACCGTCAGAATTATACAGCGCGGCGGAATATCTGCTGTCGCCTTGGCGTATGTTTTTCCCGTCCCAGCTGAAAAGCACCTTGGCATATTTGCCACGACCGCCACGCAGCTCCACCCCGTTCCAATTGTATAGAATCTCACCGTAGCGGCTGCCACCCCCGCGGATATATTCACCATCGAAATTAATCAAAACCTCTGAATATTTACTGTTCCCCGCCCGCAGGCAACTTCCGTCCCAATTGTACAAGGGCGCCGAGTAAACATCCTTCCCGCGCCTGATGTAAGACTGCGCGTCCGCCACCACGCAAGCAAGTATCATTATGAATATGACAACCGCTATCCGTTTCATATTTAAGCGATTATTCTTGCCGCCTAATTATCGCCTCCACACTGCTCCTTTTCGATCTCATTACGTAGATCCGCCAGAACCTTCCCTTTGAAGCTGAAATATTTCGGACCTTGGTAAGCTCCGGAAGTGTTCTGCTTTTCAACAGGAAGAAACGTTCCCGTAAAGGCTGACAAGCTATAAAGCCGCCCGTCATATTCAACCTTGTCATCCGTCGCGACCTTTAATGGAATATTCAGTTCATCGAATATGACCGTGTCTCCTATGTTTATTCCAACCATATGGAATTTAAAATTTGGCCTGGCTATCCGCTTCTTTTTCTCCGCCTCTTCGTTCTTGATGGCGTTGTCCTGTTCCTTATTCTGGGATATTACCGGTTTTCCGTCAACATAGATGGCCAGTTCCGATCGGCCATATCACGCATAATGTCAAGTGCCACAGCGGGAGCGATGTTGAAAAACTCCCTGTTCTGGCGGATCCTCAAATCCGTCAGCCTGTCTATCTGCTTGTGAATCTGCTTTTCAACCTTGCTGTATTTGCTGGTGTAAAGCGTGGCGTAAACCTCAAACGGCAGTGGAACCGCAGTGTTGTCCAATTCCTTCGAGCGAACATCCACAGGACGTGAACTCTTGCCGATCTTGACCCAATCCTCACGAAATGAAGGATTTGTCAATATGTAAACATAACCTTTTCCGGATTCCATAATTGTTTTGGATATTTTAGTTTTATACGGTAGCGAATTTAATGATAATCCGATAAATATCCTATGCTTATCTATATGGGTTGACTATAAATGATAAATTTACTCGCCGAAGTTTGAACGGCGAACAGAGGTGGCGCAAAAACATACGATATTGCTCCCGTCGAGGACAATAATGCGTGCGGCGGGAGCATTAAAATGATAAGACGCGGCTTCTGGCGGTTGCGGATTCATTCAGATATAATGTGATTACAAACTAACAACAATGGATGTGAACAATATAAATAAATGTCAATATCTCTAATTCTCGGCACTATCAAATTATTTTAGCATAGGAGTTCTCTTATTCTTTATCTCGATGGAATTTGATATTCGGCTATTTCCCGATGCACAACGCTTAACCATCTGAGAGTCAATATAAAGCATTTTATTGGGCCTATTTTGGGCGCAGAAGTCGCACAAAAACGCGCACCGTTTCCGGCGGTCGTCACCTGAACGGAGATGGGCAATGCAAATATATGCATATTATGTGATGCTGTCAAGAAAGTTGAGCGACGTGTGCTTTCATTACTTTGACTCCCGGGCAAGTCTGATCTCCTCGTTGATTTCGTCAAGAGACATATCTTGAATGCCTGCATCCGCGGCTGCCTGTCTCATCTCATAGAATGCTGCACGTCCTTTGTTCATTATGTCATCCTTTGCAGGAGCTTCAATGGCGAATGGAATACGACGGCTTCTGACCACCTGGCGCACATAAATGTTGAACGCCGTGTTGGTGCTCATACCGAATTCTTCGCAAAGACTGTCGAATTGCATTTTCAAATCGGAGTCCAATCTAATTGTAAGAGCTGATTGTGCCATAATTCTTAATGTTTTCCACAAAGATAGCAAAATGATTGCAATGTGCAACTAATATGTATTGACTTTATTACTAAAAATATAAATAGCAGATTCTTATTGACCTTCCCTGGAAAAGGTTGACACTTTTGGGTGGTTAAACTAGATTGTTTTAC
>ERZ1026850.796-NODE-796-length-18520-cov-8.927647_pt1 | contig 18520 bp, 15 predicted proteins | sample MGYA00380155_ERZ1026850 | MGnify/ENA primary metagenome ERZ1026850 (study PRJEB33269, sample SAMEA4719791) | human gut metagenome | biome: human-associated habitat; feature: organic feature; material: feces | place: Cameroon | collected 2013-10 ... | reverse complement strand
GCCGGTGCAGGAGCCGGTGGTCATTGAGGAGCCGACGGAGCTGCTGCCGGAGGTGATCTCTCCGCTGGACGGCACCACCGTCACGGTGTTCAGCATGACGGAGCTGCTGTATGACCAGACCATGGCGGACTGGCGCACCCACAACGGCATCGACGTACAGGCCGAGGAGGGGGCGGCGGTCAAGACGGCGGCGGACGGCACCGTGGTCTCCGTCACCGACGACGAGCTGATGGGAACCACCGTGGTCATTGAGCACAGCGGCGGCTACACCACCCATTACAGCAGCCTGCAAGCCGACGTACCGGTGGCGGAGGGGCAGGCCGTTCACGCCGGGGACGTCATCGGCTGTGTCGGCTCCACCAGCGCGGCGGAGAGCGAGATGGGCCCACATCTCCACTTCTCCGTCAGTCAGAACGGCAGCGCCATCGACCCCCACGCCTATATCGACGAGTGAAAAAAGAAAGAGGTCTGCGGTGCAGACCTCTTTCTTTTTCATGTTTCAGGATTCCAGCGTCCGCGCGCCGCGGATGCGGCGGTTGAGGATACGGAACACGGAGGATACCAGCAGAATACCCACCGCCAGCGCCCCGGCCACGCCGATGGTCTCCAGTCCCTTGGCAACGGCGTCCATCATGTTGCCCTCCAGCCCCAGACTCATGGTGTAGTATACACCGGCGCCGGGCAGCAGCGGCAGGATGGTGATGACCAGATAGGGCATGGAGGGACACTTGCGGACCCGCGCCATCACCTCGGCATACAGCGCCGCAAACAGGGCGGCGAACAGGTTGGCGGCGTATATGTCGCAGCCCAGCGCCCCCCACAGCAGGTAGAGCATCCATGTGGCCACGCCGCCGATGATGCACAGCACGCAGCCCCGTCCGTGGACGTTGAACAGGATGCAGAAGCCGCAGCAGCCCACGAACACCGCAATAGCCTGTGCCAGCGGGTGCCAGCTCACCGTGGTGGAGCCGGTCAGACCGTAGACGCCGGTGGTCAGATGCCACGCGGCGGCGGTACCCAGCGCGATGGCCAGTGCGGTGAGGATCACCTGCACCACCCGGATGATGCCGGAGTTGGTGTCGCCGTAGATGATATCCCGCATGGAGTTGGTGATGGGCAGGCCGGGGACAAGGATCATCAGCGCGCCGATGATGGCGGCATCAGGGCTGTTCATCAGTCCCAGACCCGCCGCGATATAGGCCGGCAGCGCCATACAGCAGGCCGCCAGCAGGGTGCTGAAGAAGGGGTTGGCCTCCTGCTTGTCCATAAAGTGGGTGATGAGGCCGATGATCAGGCCCATCGCCCCCGCCCACAGGCAATCCAACAGCGTGCCGCCGAACACCAGACAGAAGCCCAGACCCACCAGCACGCTGCCCAGATAGAACACGCCGGTGCTGTAAGAGCGGCACGCCTTCATGGTCTCCTCCAGCCACGCCATGGCCTCGTCCACGTCGGGACGCTCCGCGCAGATGCGGCGGCTCAGGGCGTTGAGCTTTTCCAGCGCCTCCAGATCGTTGCCGTGGAAGCCGATACGCTTCATGATCATCAGCGGCTTGCCGTTGGCGGCCTCCAGGCTGACGGACACGCAGTTGGGGATAGCGAACACCTCGCACTCCACGCCGTAGGCCCGCAGGATGCGGTGGATGGTGTCCTCCACCCGGAAGGTCTCCGCGCCGGACATGGCCAGATGGTACCCCATGGTAGCCGCCAGATCGGTCAGCAGATAATAGTCCATACAAACAGATCTCCTGTATCAGTTTGCCGGATGCGGCCTTCGCTGCATCCGGCAAACTGACAGTATAGGCGCTTCGCAGGCAAATGTCAACCGTTCATTTGGGTCACAGTCCCCAAAAACAGCGGCAGGTTGGCATGGGTGTCCACGATCATGTACACGAAGGGGCGATCCAGCACCACGCGATGCACCTCCGGCGGCTCAGCGCAGGCGGCTTCATTCGCCACCGCCGTGACGGCGGCGGCCTTGGTGCCGTTCTCGTCCAGCTCCAGATAGGTCTTGTGCAGCACGGCGCTGACATACAGCTGGTCGTTGGGCGCGCCGCCCATGGCCCGCAGATCCGCCGCCGTGCTGTCAAAGGCGTCGGTGACGCCCATGGCCTTCAGCGCGTCGCTCAGCTCCAGCGAGGAGGACGCCTTGAACCGGGGGATGGCGGCCTCCACCGTGCCGTGCTGGGGGTCATTCAGCAGGGCGTGGAGCTTGCCGCCGGTGAGTCCGGCCACATAGTCCGTTATGGAGACGCCCTCATTGGGCAGCAGCCCCACAAAGGCGTAGCGGCCGCCGTCGTAGTACTTCATAAAGCCGGTGGTGTTGTCGTCGGACAGATAGAGGCTCTCCTGCGACCACAGCAGATCCGCCGTCTGCCGGGTGCCGTCGGCGGCGGTGAACACCGCACCCTTCTGGATGTTCTCCTTCTCGTAGGGCTTCTTCCACTTGGCGTCAAAGCACACGGCGTTCACCAGATAGAGCATGGTGCGCTGGTCGGGCGCTTGCTCCAGCAGCTTGTCGATCATGCCGTCGGTCTGGTTGCTGACCCAGTGGTTCAGGTCGTTTTTCATGGCCTCGTCAAAGGCGGAGCGGTACACCTCCGCGTCATAGTAGCTGACACAGTTGTCCAGAAAGCTGTCCTCCACCCGGAAGATGTCCCGCACCCACAGGGAGTTGGCCAGCGACAGCTTGCACTTCTTGGTGTTCTCCGGCAGGCTCATGCGGTAGGTATAGAGGTAGTCGTTGAGGGTATCCCGATCCATGCCCATGGCCTTCTCCAGTTGGGACAGTGTGGTGCCGGCAGCGCCGTTGGCGGTCATGCCCAGCGCGTACAGCAGGGATACCGGGGAGAGCAGCACGCCCTCCTCCTTCGTTGTCTGCCGCAGCAGGGCGGCGGCAAAGTCCATGACAGCCGTGCTGTCGTTGGTCAGGTCGATGTGCGTATCGATGGTGCGGGCGGTCACGCCCTCCGTCAGGCTCTGTGCCGTCAGCTTACTGCCGCAGCCGAACAGCGGCAGCGCCATGCACGCAGCCAGCACCAGCGCCGCGATGCGTTTTTCCATGGGATCAGCTCCTTTCTGCTTGTTCTACTCCTTAGACGCAGGCGAGGGGCAAAAGGTTTCCCTCTCTGCGAAAAAAAGCGGGTACACGCGGGCGGAAGCCCCTCCGTCCGTATGTACCCGCCTCGCCTTACTGCGTCAGACGCTCCAGCGCGCAGTGGGCGGCGGCCTGCTCGGCCTCCTTCTTGCTGCGCCCCTCGCCGGTACCGGCCACCTGTCCGTTGAGCAGGACGCGGAAGGCGAACACCCGCGCATGGTCCGGGCCGGAGGCCCCCACCATCTCGTAGCGCAGGGTCTGATCCGGCTTACGCTGCACCAGCTCCTGCAGCTCCGTCTTATAGTCCCGGCGGCGCTCCTCCACCTGCTCCTCCTGCTCCTTGTCCAGCAGCACGCGGTGGATCAGGTCGCGGGCGGCGTCCATGCCGCCATCCAGATAGACGGCGGCAAACACCGACTCCGTGGCGTCCGCCAGAATGGACGGACGGCGGCGGCCGCCGCCCAGCTCCTCGCCCCGGCCCAGCCGCAGGTACTCGCCAAGACCCAGATACTGGGCCACCTCGTGCAGGCTCTCCTCGCACACCAGCGCGGCGCGGATGCGGGTCAGGTCGCCCTCCGGCATATCGGGATGCTTGGCGTACAGGTACTCCGCCGTCACGAAGCCCAGCACCGCGTCGCCCAGAAACTCCAGACGCTCGTTGCTGCTGATGCCCGCGCCCCGATGCTCGTTGGCGTAGGAGCTGTGGTACAGCGCGTTTTCCAGCAGCTCCGGGCGGTGAAAGACGTAGCCCAGCTTCGTCTCCAAGGTATGCATATATGCTCCCCCTTCCTAAAAAGACGACCCCGCGCAGGCGGGGCCGTGTCTCGTTTCCTCTATGTCAGATCAACCGAGCTTACCGTTGAGGTAGCGGACGCAGTCGCCAACGGTCTTCAGCGCCGTCAGATCCTCCTCATCGATCTCGCCGATGTCGAACTCCTCCTCCATGGCCATGACCAATTCGACCAGATCCACGGAATCGGCACCCAGATCGTCCACGAAAGAACTCTCCATGCTGATCTCATCGGTGTCGATGGCAAACTGCTCGGCGATGAGGTCCTGCATCGTCTTGAAGATCTCCTCCATTGTCACAGGGTATTCCTCCTTCTTTTTTTCTTCGAATAGAATACGGCAATCCCAGCGTAGTGTCAATACCTTTTTACCTTTTTTATTCGGTCACCATCTGCATCTTGCCTATGTTGGCGGTGATGGCCTCCACAATGCCGCTGTCCGCCACCTGCATGGCCTGCCCGACGGCGTTCTCGATGGCCTCGGCGTTGGAGGCGCCGTGGGCCTTGATGACCGGCTTGGAGATACCGATAAAGGCGGTGCCGCCCACCTTGTTGGGATCCAGCCGCGCCTTGAAGGCGTTGAGCCCGGGCATCACCAGCAGCGCCGCCAGCTTCGTCAGCAGGCTCTTCTTGAACATCCCCTTCAGCGCAGAGCCGGCAAAGGAGCCCACGCCCTCAATGCTCTTGAGCATGATGTTGCCGGAGAAGCCGTCGGCCACGATGACGTCGCAGCCGCCCTTGATGGCCTCCTTGGCCTCGATGTTGCCGATGAAGTGCAGGTCTCCCCGCGCATCGGCCTGCCGCAGCAGCGCCAGCGTCTGCTTCTGGAGGTCGGTACCCTTGCTGTCCTCCGTGCCGATGTTCAGAAGACCTACCCGGGGCTTTGCCACGCCCAGCACCCGCTGGGCATAGAAATTGCCCAGATAGGCGAACTGCACCAGATACTCCGGCGTACACTCGGCGTTGGCGCCGCAGTCGATGAGCACGGCGCTGCCGGTGGTGGTGGGGATCACCGGTGCCATGGCGGCACGGCGGATGCCGTGGATGCGCTTGGTGATGAGGGTCGCGCCGGTGAGCAGCGCGCCGGTGGAGCCGGCGGACACCATGGCGTCGCCGCCGCCGTTTTTCAGCAGCGTCAGCCCCACGCCCATGGAGGTATCCTTCTTCCGGCGGAATACGGTGGCCGGGTCGTCGCACATCTCCACCGTCTCCGCGGTGGGGATGATGGCCGCGCCGTCCGGCAGCTCCGTCAGGCCGCAGGCGCGGACAGCATCCAGAATGGCGGCCTCGTCGCCGGTGAACACGATGCCCACGCCGAAGCGCTTCTGCGCCTGCAGCGCGCCCTTGACGATCTCCAGCGGGGCGTTGTCGCCGCCCATAGCGTCTACGATGATCTTCATGTCCACAGTACCTCCTGCTTGATGCCCTCCAGGATCTCCAGCGACCGCTGGCTCAGCTCCGCGTTTTTGTTGCGTTTGCCCTTGACGCGGTGATCCAGCGGCGGGATGATGCCGAAATTGATGTTCATGGGCTGGAAATCACCCACCGAGCCGTTGCTGACATACAGACCCAGCGCGCCGATGGCCGTCTCCGCCGGGAAGTCGATGGGCGTCTGCCCGTTGAGGCGGCGCGCCAGCTCCACGCCCGCCAGAAAGCCGCTGGCGCAGGATTCCACATACCCCTCCACGCCTGTCATCTGCCCGGCAAAGGCGATGCGCGGCTCGGCCTTCAGCCGGTAGTAGCGGTCCAGCAGACGGGGGGAATCCAGATAGGTGTTGCGGTGCATCACGCCGTACCGCAGGAACTGGGCGTTCCGCAGCGCCGGGATCATGGTGAACACGCGCCGCTGTTCCGGCCACTTCAGGTGGGTCTGGAAGCCCACCAGATTGTAGATGCTGCCGTCGGCGTTGTCCCGGCGCAGCTGCACCACGGCGTAGGGCTCTTTCCCGGTCTTGGGGTCGATGAGCCCCCGGGGCTTCAGCGGCCCGAACCGCAGGGTATCCTCGCCCCGCCGTGCCATGACCTCCACGGGCATACAGCCCTCGAACACGCTTTTATCCTCGAAGCCGTGTACCTCCGCCTCCTCGGCGGCGATCAGCGCCTGCCAGAAGGCCTGATACTCCTCCTTGGTCATGGGGCAGTTGATGTAGTCCGGCGTTCCCTTGTCGTAGCGGCTGGCAAAATACGCGCTGTCCATGTCCACGCTGTCGCAGGCCACCAGCGGCGCGGCGGCGTCGAAGAAGTTCAGGGTGGTGCCGCCGCCCAGCTTTTCAGCGATGGCCTCCGCCAGCGGGTCGGAGGTCAGGGGGCCGGAGGCGATGACCACGTCTCCCTCCGGGATGGACGTGACCTCGCCGGGGATCATGGTGATATTGGGGTGGCTGAAAATGGTCTCCGTGACCATGCGGGCAAAGCCTTCACGATCCACGGCCAGCGCGCCGCCGGCGGGTACCGCCGTGGCGTCCGCGCAGCGCATAATGAGGCTGTTCAGCCGCCGAAGCTCCTCCTTCAGCAGGCCCACGGCGTTTTCCAGCCCCGCGCCCCGCAGGGAGTTGGAGCAGCAAAGCTCCGCAAAATAATCGGTCACATGGGCGGGGGTCTTTTTCTCCGGCTTCATCTCCCGCAGCGTCACAGCCACGCCCCGCTGGGCCAGCTGCCACGCGCACTCGGAGCCGGCCAATCCCGCGCCGATGACGGTCACATGGTTCATGTCTTACTCCGCTTTCTCCGCGGCCTTTTTTGTGGTCTTTTTGGCAGCGGTGCTCTTGGTGGTGGTCTTTTTCGCCGCCGTCTTGGTGGTCTTCTTGGCGGCAGGCTCTTTCTCCGCGGTCTTGGCGGCGGTCTTCTTCGCGGCGGCAGTCTTGGTGGTTTTCGCGGTAGTGGTCTTCTTGGCGGCGGTCTTGGTGGTCTTCTTGGCGGTATCCTCCGCCGCTGCCGCCGTCTCCGCCGCACCCTCCGCATTTTCCGCGCCGTCGGCGGTCTTGCGGCGGCGGTAGCCCCGCTTGTCCTCCGGCAGGAAGTTGCTGCACGCCGGATTGGCGCAGAAGGGCTTGTTGAAGCCCCGCCCCGCCTTCTTGAACATGGTCTGGCCGCACACGGGACAGTCATCCTTCACCGGCACGTCCCACGTCATAAAGTCGCAGGTAGGGAACTTATCGCAGCCATAGTAGGTGTAGCCGTTGCGGCTGGTCTTTTTCAGGATGCGGCCGCCGCACTTGGGGCAGCGTCCCGGCATCTCCACCACCAGCGGCTTGGTGAACTTGCACTCCGGATAGCCGGGGCAGGCCAGGAATCGGCCGAACCTGCCGGACTTGATGACCATGTTCCGGCCGCACAGGTCACACTTCTCCTCCGTCACCTCGTCAGGTACCTTCAGGTACACGCCCTCCATGTCCTTCTCCACCTGCTCCAGATTCTCGTGGAACGGCACATAGAACTGGCGGATCAGATCCTTCCACTGTACATCGCCGGACTCCACATCGTCCAGCTTCTTCTCCATACGGGCGGTGAACTTTACATCCACGATGTTGGGGAAGCGCTGACACATCAGGTCGTTGACCACCTGACCCAGCGGTGTGATGCGCAGGTACTTGCCCTCCTTGATGACGTACTCGCGGTCCAGAATGGTGGACACGGTGGGGGCATAGGTGGAAGGGCGGCCGATGCCGTTCTCCTCCATAGTGCGGATCAGGGTGGCGTCGGTGTACCGGGCGGGCGGCTGGGTGAAGTGCTGCGCCGGAGCAAAGCTCTCCAGCGTCACGCTCTCGCCCTCCGCCAGCTCCGGCAGGGGGGATTCCTTCTCCTCCTTGTCGTCGTCACGGCTCTCCTCGTACACGGCGGTATAGCCCGCGAACTTCAGGTTGCTGGCGGAGCAGCGGAAGCTGTGGTCGCCTGCGCCGATCTCCACGCTGATGCTGTCGTAGACGGCGTTTGCCATCTGGCTTGCCAGAAAACGGCTCCAGATCAGGCGGTACAGCCGGTACTGCTCGCCGGTGAGGTCGCCCTTGACCTGCTCCGGCGTCAGTGCCGGGTCGGAGGGGCGGATGGCCTCGTGGGCGTCCTGCGCCCCGGCCTTCGTCTTGTAGGCGCGGGTGGACGCGGGGTAATAACGCTCTCCGTAGCGGGAGCAGATCACAGTCTTTGCCTGCGCCTGCGCCTCGGCGGAGATGCGCAGCGAGTCGGTACGCATATAGGTGATAAGGCCCACCGTACCCTCGCCGGTGATGTCCACGCCCTCATAGAGCTGCTGGGCGATGGCCATGGTGCGGCGGGGGGTCATATTCAGCTTGCGGGACGCCTCCTGCTGTAAAGTGGAGGTGGTGAACGGCGGCGCGGGAGAGCGCTGCTTGTCCGCCCGCTTCACAGAGCTGACAGTAAAGGGCAGCTCCCGCAGCTCATCCATGATGGCCTGGGTGTCCCCCTCGCTGGACGGCTCGTACTTCTTGCCGCCCCTGCCGTAGTAATGGGCGGTGAACAGCGCCCCGGCGTGGTTTTTCAGGCTGGCGTCCAGCGTCCAGTACTCCTGCGGCACGAAGTCAGCGATCTCCTTCTCCCGCTCCGCCACCAGACGCATGGCCACGGACTGGACACGGCCCGCCGACAGACCCCGCCGGATCTTCTTCCACAGCAGGGGCGAGAGCTGATAGCCCACGATACGGTCCAGCACGCGCCGGGCCTGCTGGGCGTCCACCAGATCCTGATCGATGTCACGGGGATGCTGGATGCTGTCCGTCACCACCTTCTTGGTGATCTCGTTGAACGTCACGCGCCGGGCCTTCTCGTCCGGCAGCTCCAGCAGGTATTTCAGATGCCAGCTGATGGCCTCTCCCTCGCGGTCCGGGTCGGTGGCGAGGTAGACGGTCTGGCTCCCCTTGGCCGCCGTCTTCAAGTCCTTGATGATATCCTCTTTGCCCTTGATGGGCTTATAGTTGGGGGTGAAGTCCCCGTCCACATCCACGCCCAGCGTGCTCTTGGGCAGGTCGCGCAGATGGCCCATGCTTGCCTTCACCTGATAATCCGGCCCCAGATACTTGCCGATGGTCTTGGCCTTGGCCGGGGACTCCACGATCACCAGATTTTTTGCTTTTGCCATAGTTTTTCTATTCCTCCCTGAGTTCTACCGTCCGCAGGAAGCTTCCCGCTCCCTGCCGGCAGACATATCCGTCGATCTCCAGCATGGTCAGTGCCGACAGCACCCGCCGCACGGGCAGCTCTGTCATCACCGCCGCCTCATCCGCCAGCAGCGGACGATCCGCGGGCAGTACCCGCAGGACGCGCTTCTGGTCGTCAGTCAGCGCCGCGCCCTCACCTGCCAGATCCAAAACCGGCCTTGCCGGTGTTTTTTCCCCCTCTTGTTTCGCCGGTACCGGCGTATCCCTTGTCTCATCCGCCGCGCCCTTGGGCATCTCCGGCATGGCTGCCCGGATGGGACGCAGCTTCTGCGGGAACTGCCGCTGGTAGGTACCCAGCACGTCCCACGCCTCCATGACCAGTCCCGCGCCGTCCCGGATCAGCTGGTTGCAGCCCCGGCTGGTGTCGGCGTTGATAGGCCCCGGCACGGCGAACACGTCCCGTCCCTGCTCCAGCGCGGTATTGGCGGTGATGAGTGCGCCGCTTCTCTCCGGCGCCTCCACCACCAGCACGCCCAGACTCAGACCGCTGATGATGCGGTTGCGCACCGGAAAATGGTTGCCCTTCGGCTCCGTCCCCGGCGGGTACTCCGACAGCAGCACGCCGGTGGCGGCGATGTCCTCATAGAGCCTCCGGTTCTCCGGCGGGTAGATCACATCCACACCGCCGCCCAGCACCGCGGCGGTAAAGCCCCCGGCCCGCAGCGCCCCCTGATGGGCAGCACCGTCGATGCCCTTGGCGAGGCCGGATACCACCAGACCGCCCTGCCGCGCCAGCTCGTAGCCCAGCTGGGACGCAGCCCCTGTGCCGTAGGGCGTACACTTCCGGGTACCCACCACGGCCACGGCGGCCTCCTCGTCAAAAAGCGGCATGGAGCCCTTGCCGTACAGCACCACCGGCGGGTCGTACATATCCCGCAGGCGGCCGGGATAGGCCGCATCGTCCATGGTGACGATGAACTGCCCGTCCTTGGCGCAATCCGCCAGCACCGTCTCGGCGCGGGTCAGCGACTTATCCGCCAGCACCTGTGCCTGCTGCTTGGTGACGCCCTCCACCAGACACAGCTCGTCCGGCTGGGCATAGTATACGTCCTCCGGTGAGGAAAAATGCTCCAACAGAAGGAGCTTCGTCCGGTTGCTCAGTCCCGGCGCCGTGGTCAGCCACAGCCAGTATTTCAGCGCAGCCATCCCCTCATCTCCTCTTTTTTGTTCAGCGGTACGCCTCCCACAGCAGCACCGCCGCCGCCATAGCCGCATTCAGTGATTCGCAGTGCGCTTCCATGGGGATGCGCACCGTCCGGTCGCACAGTGCCAACACCTGCGCCGTCAGGCCACGTCCCTCGCTGCCGATGGCGATGGCGCAGCGGTGCAACGGCAGCGCCCGCACATCCGCCGTGTCGGCCCGCAGCGCCGCGCCGTACAGCGGCAGTCCCGCGTCGCGCAGGCGGGCGTGCAGTGTCTCTGCATCGGTACACCACACCGGCAGGCGGAACACCGCCCCCATGGACGAGCGCAGCGTCTTGACGCTGTACGGGTCGGCACAGCCGGTCAGCAACACCACGCCGTCGCAGCCGAAGGCGTCCGCCGTCCGGATCACCGTACCCACGTTGCCGGGGTCCTGTACGCCGTCCAGCACCACATAGCGCTGCCCCGTCAGCTTCTCCGGCAGGGCGGTGTCCGGCATCCGGCACGCCGCCAGCATCCCCTGGGGCGTCCGTACCGGCGAAATGGACGCCATCACGTCCGGCGGCACAGCCACGCACCGCACCGAAGCGTCCACCCCCTCCGGCAGCGCCACACCATCGCTGACGGCGAGACTCACCACCTGCGCCCCGTGGCCCAGCGCCTCCTCTACCAGCTTGGGGCTGTCGCAGAGGAATTCTCCCCGCTCCCGCCGGTAGGCGGCGCTGTCCAGCCGGCGCATATGCTCCAGCAATGGATTTTTTCGACTGGTGATGCGCTCCATACGCTCTCCCTGCTTTCCGCGTCAGACGGCGGGGCGCCTATGTCCCCGCCTTGCTCGAATATTCTTTATAATATAGGTGTCGTTTGCCATTGTCAACCTAAAATAAGGGAACGCCCGTGGGCGTCCCCTTATTTTGCGCGGTTTTTTATGAAATACAGTGTCCCTTTTGCCGGATAACATCCACAATTTGCGTCACACACTCCCGGCAGATGGCGTCCTCCGGCGCCTCCGCCATAACGCGCAGCACCGGCTCCGTACCGGATTCACGCACCAGTACGCGGCCCGTTGCGCCCAGCCGCGCCGCCACCGCCTCCACGGCGGCCTGTACGTCCCGATCCTCCCGGGCGGCCTTCTTATCCTTCACCCGCACGTTTTCCAGCACCTGCGGATAGATGGTCAAGCCCTCCAGCAGCTTGCTCATGGGCTTCTTCTGCTCCAGCATGACCTCCATCAGCTTCAGGCTGGTGAGGATGCCGTCGCCGGTGGAGGCGTACTTGGAGAAGATGATATGCCCCGACTGCTCGCCGCCCAGCGCACAGCCGTTCTGTGCCATGTACTCATACACATACTTGTCGCCCACAGCGGTCTTGGCGTAGGCGATGCCCTCCCGGTCGAAGGCGCGGTACAGGCCGAAGTTGGACATGATGGTGGTCACCACCGTGTTGCCGGGCAGCTCTCCCGCCTGCTTCATGTACTTGCCGCAGACGTAGAGGATGTGGTCGCCGGTGACGACGGTACCCTGCTCATCCACCGCAAGGCAGCGGTCGGCGTCGCCGTCGTAGGCAAAGCCGATGTCCAGCCCGTTGGCCACCACGAACCGGCGCAGGGCGTCGATATGGGTAGAGCCCACGCCGCTGTTGATGTTGTAGCCGTCCGGCTCGTCGCCCATTACATAGGTCTTGGCGCCCAGCGCGTCAAACACGCTCTTGGCGATGGTCCACGCGCTGCCGTTGGCGCAGTCCAGTCCCACCTTCATCCCCTTGAAGGAGAACATCCCCAGAGAGATCAGGCGGCCCACATACCGGTTCCGGCCGGCGACGTAGTCCACCGTCCGGCCGATGTGCTCCCGCTGAGCCAGCGGGAGCTGCTGCCACGTCTGGCCAAAGGCCTCCAGCTTTCCGTCCAGATAGTCCTCGATCAGCGCAATCGTGCTCTCGTCCATCTTCTCGCCGGTGCCGCTGATGAGCTTGATGCCGTTGTCGTAGTAGGGGTTGTGGCTGGCGGAGATCATGATGCCGCAGTCAAAGCCCTCCGTCCGCGCCACATAGGACACGGAGGGGGTGGTGGTCACGTGCAGCAGGTAGGCGTCCGCGCCGGAGGATACCAGCCCGGCGGCCAGCGCATACTCCAGCATATAGCTGCTGCGGCGGGTGTCCTTGCCGATGACCACCCGCACCGGCGTCTCGTCCCCGGCGCGGCGCTTCAGCTCCCCGTAGTACCAGCCAAGAAAGCGTCCCACCCGATGGGCGTGATCCGCCGTCAGATCCACGTTGGCCTCCCCGCGGAAGCCGTCCGTTCCGAAATATCTCCCCATAGTCGCTCCTTACTCCTCCCGCTGGGCGGCAATGTCTCCGCCGCGCTTATAGATGCTGTCCGCCGGCACCGTCCCCCGCACGGAGGACAGCGGGTAGACCCGGCTGTTCCGGCCCACCACCGTGCCGGGATTCAGCACGCTGTTGCAGCCGATCTCCACATGGTCGCCCAGCATGGCGCCCACTTTCTTGCGTCCCGTCTCCATGCGCTCCGCGCCGCAGCGCACCGCCACCAGCGTCTTGTCGGACTTGACGTTGGAGGTGATGGAGCCCGCGCCCATGTGGGACTTGTAGCCCAGAATGCTGTCGCCCACATAGTTGTAGTGGGGCGTCTGCACGTTGTCGAACAGGATCACGTTCTTCAGCTCCACGGAGTTGCCCACCACGCAGTTGTCGCCCACCAGCGCACTGCCCCGGATGAACGCCCCGTGACGCACCTCCGTACCGGCACCGATGATGCACGGCGCACCCAGATAGGCGGTGGGCGCTACCATAGCGGTCTTATGCACCCACACCTCCGGGGCGCGCTCCTGAAAATCCTCCCCCAGCGCAGAGCCAAGCCGCCGGATCAGCTCACCGATACCGGCCAGCGCCTCCCACGGGTAGGTGAAGGCCGCCAGATACGCCGCCGCCCGGGTGTGGGACAGGTCAAATAAGTCTTGGATGGTATACACAGTATCTCCTCCGTTCTCCGCGCCTTCACTCTATGGTACGCACCATCGGCGCAGATAGAAGTATTATACTATCATCCGCCCCGGCCTGACAAGACTTTCTGCGGAAAAACTCGGTATCCGACAACAAAAGGAGGCAGTCCCACGGGGGACTGCCTCCTTCATTTGCAGCTTTTCTTTTACACCGGCTGTCCCATTTTCAGGGTGCTTAGTACAGCTTTGCACCTGCCGGAATGTGAGGATCTACCATCAGCAAATGCAGCTTTTCTTCGCCGTTTTCGTGATGCACGGCAGAGATGAGCATACCGCAGGAATCAATGCCCATCATCGGGCGAGGCGGCAGGTTCGTAATGGCGATACAGGTCTTTCCAACCAGCTCTTCCGGCTCATAATACTCGTGAATTCCGCTCAAAATGATGCGATCCTCGCCGCTTCCGTCGTCCAAAACGAACCTTAAGAGCTTTTTGGACTTCTTCACGGCTTCACATTCCTTAACCTTCACGGCACGGAAATCGCTCTTGGAGAAGGTGTCAAAATCCACCTGATCCTGGAACAGTGGCTCGATCTGAACATTGGAAAAATCGATTTTTTCCTCCACAACCGGAGCCACCTGAGCAGCCTCCGCAGGAGCCGAAACTTCCTTGGAAGCCTTCTTGTCAGCGTCAAGCGGCTTCATTGTCGGGAACAGGATGACGTCGCGGATAGAATCCGTGCCGCACAGCATCATGCTGCACCGGTCGATGCCGAAGCCCAGACCGCCGGTGGGCGGCATACCGTACTCCAGCGCCATGACGAAGTCCTCGTCCATCATGTCGGCCTCCTCGTCGCCGTTGGCACGCTTCTCCGCCTGGGCCTTGAAGCGCTCGTACTGGTCGATGGGGTCGTTCAGCTCGCTGAAGGCGTTGCCCATCTCGCAGCCGCAGATGAACATCTCATACCGCTCGGTGAGGGCGGGCTGCTCGGGGCTGCGCTTGGCCAACGGGCTGACCTCCACGGGGTACATGGTGATGAAGGTGGGCTGGATCAACGTCTCCTCCACCTTCTGGTCAAACGTCTCGTACAGGGCGTTGCCCCAAGTATGCGCCACGCCGTCCATATCCACGCCCACGCTCTTGGCAAGCTCCACGCCCTTGTCGGCGTCGCCGACACAGGCCATGAAGTCGGCGCCGGTGACGTTCTTCACGGCGTCCGCCATGGTCACGCGCTGCCAGCTGGGGGTCAGGTCGATCTCGTGACCCAGCCACTGGACATGGTAGGTTCCCAGAATTTCCTTGGCGGCGCCGGAGAGGATGCCCTCCAGAATGTCCATCATGCCGTCCAGATTGGTGAAGGCCTGATACAGCTCGCAGGTGGTGAATTCCGGGTTATGCTTGGTGTCCATGCCCTCGTTGCGGAAGATGCGGCCCACCTCGTACACCCGCTCCATGCCGCCTACGATCAGACGCTTCAGGTGCAGCTCCGTGGCGATGCGCATATACATATCGATGTCCTGCGCGTTGTGGTGGGTGATGAAGGGGCGGGCGTTGGCACCGCCCGCGATGGGGCTGAGGACGGGGGTCTCCACCTCCATGAAGCCCAGATCGTCCAGATAGCGGCGCAGGTACGCCACGAACCGGCTGCGGATCTCGAAGTTCCGCTTGCTCTCCGGGTTCATGATGAGATCCACATACCGCTGGCGATAGCGGATCTCCTTGTCGGTCAGACCGTGGAACTTCTCCGGCAGAGGGCGCAGAGACTTGCTCAGCAGCGTGATCTCCCGGGCGCGGACGGACATTTCGCCCCGCTGGGTGCGGAACACCTCGCCCTTGACACCCACGATGTCGCCGATGTCGTATTTTTTGAAGCGGTCATAGGTGACCTCATCCATCTCGTCCTTGCGGGCGTAGATCTGGATGCGGCCCGTTTTATCCTGCAAGTCACAGAAGGACACCTTGCCCATGCCGCGCTTGCTCATAAGGCGGCCGGCCACGGACACCGCGCTGCCCTCCATGGCATCGAAGTTGTCCTTGATGTCCTGCGTATGGTGCGTCACATCAAATTTCGTAATCTGGAAGGGGTCGCGGCCCTCATTCTGCAGGGCCTTGAGCTTCTCACGGCGGATACGCAGCAGCTCGCCGAGATCCTGCTGCTGGGTTTCGTTGCGGTTGGTTTCGTCTGCCATTTTTGCAGCCCTCCTTTGTATATTGCCAATGCCGGGCGCCATGCGCCCCGCACTCAGCGTTCGATCTTCTCGACCCGGTAGCGGATCACGCCGCGAGGTGCATCCACGGCTACCTCATCGCCGGCCTTGTGGCCCATCAGCGCCTTGCCGAAGGGGGAATCCTCACTGACGGCGCGAGCCATCACGTCCGCCTCCTGCGAACCGACGATGCGGTACGCCGGCATCTGCTTGCCGCTGCCCAGCTCCGTCACGGTGACAACGCTGCCGATAGAGATCTTGTCGGAGTCCTCGCTCTCGTCCACGATCACCGCGTGCAGCAGGATATCCTCCAGCTCTGCGATGCGGGAATACAGCTTGCCCTGCTCGTTTTTCGCCTCGTCGTACTCGCTGTTCTCGCTGAGGTCGCCGAAGCCGCGGGCCTCCTTGATCAGCTCCGCCACCTCATCGGCGCGGGTGGTCTTGCTGTAATCCAGTTCCTTTTTCAGCTCGTCATAGCGAGCCTGACTCATTTTGAATTCTTTCGCCATGCTGCACATTCCTTTCTATTGGTAAGATGCCTCCAAACAGGCAAAATACGCACAATATATCACGTTGCATTATAGTGAGTTTCCCCTCGCCTGTCAAGCGCGGGACACCACCGATACCACATGAATTTCAGATGCCTCCCATCCGTCTGCCGCCAACAGCGCCGCCAATAGCTGCTCCGACACCGGCCACGGTGCCAACCCCGCCGCCTCGTACCGCACCTCCTGCCGTACCGCACAGTCTGCCCCCAGATATATGGCAGGTCCCTCCGATACGCTGTCCGCCGTACCGCACCATACCACCGCCGCTGCCTGCTGTCCGCCGCTGCCCGCCGCCACCCCGTACCGCGCCAGCAGCCATTGTGCCAGCGCCGTCTGCCCCGGCGGTGTCAGCTCGATGTACCGCGCCCGTTTCGCCAGCACCTGCGCCGCCTGCCGCGCCGTGCCGCCGTCCTTGCCGACACACAGCCGCACAGTCTTGCCGCTGAGCGCCGGACACAGGCAGTCCAGCAGCTCTTCCAGCTTTGCCAGACGCAGCGCCCCCACCGGCACGGGATGGATGCCGTACCGCGCCGCCGCTGCCTGCCATGTGTCGTCCTCGAATACCGCTGTGCGTACCCCGTGCCGCGCCAGACGGCACAGCAGGCTGCGCACCCGGAGCCGCTGCCAGCCCCGTCCCGCCGTCAGCACCCAGAAGGGTACGCCGCCGATGACCTCCCGCGTCAGCACCGTCCGCTGCCCCTGTCGGATATAGCCGTACATACGCCGCCTCCACAAAAAAACTCTGCATCATGGTATGATGCAGAGTTTTTGTATATGTTGTTGTTACCACCGTGCGATATAGCCCGGCAGGTAGTCCAGCGGGTTTTGGTTCACACCCTTGATCATCACCTCATAGTGGAGGTGGGGACCGGTGGAGTTGCCGGTGGAGCCGGTGATGCCCAGTGTATCGCCCTGCGCCACCATTTGTCCCTCGCTGACGGAGATAGATGTCATATGGGCGTACAGCGTGGTATAGCCGCCGCCGTGATCCACCACCACATAGTTGCCGTAGCCGCTGCCGCCGTAGGAGCCGTACACCACAACTCTGGTCAGCACGACCTTGCCGCTCTTGGTGGCCATGACCGCGCTGGTGGTACCCACACCGCCAATGTCCACGCCCCGGTGGTTGGTGCTGCCGATGCCGCCGGGGGACACGCGGCCGCCCATAGGCGACGTGATGATCTTACTGGTGCTTACCGGCCAGATAAAGCCGCCGGGGCTGGGCGTCACGTCGGAGGTCTCCAGCAGCTTCTTGATCTTTGCCTCGATCTCCTTGGCTTCCTTTTCCTCCGCTGCCGCCAGCGCCTCGTAGCCCTGCTGGGTGGAGGCATACTCGGCGATCAGCGCCGCCGCATCGTCCACCTGCTTTTGCAGCTCATCCTGCTGCTGGGACAGCAGTGCCTCCTGCTCCTCCATGGCGGCCTTGTCCGTCTTGATATTCTCCCGCGTCTGGCGGATGGCCTCGATGAGATTCCGGTCATACTCCGCCACCTCGTTGACAAACTCCAGCCGGTTCAGCAGGTCAGCAATGCTGGTAGCCTTGAAGAGCACCGACCAGTAGGACAGGCTGCCCCGCTCCTCCTCGTTGCGTACCTGCTGACAAAAGAGGCTGTACTGCTCCTCCTCCATCTCCTGATACGTCTCGATCTGCTGGGCGTACAGGTCGATCTGCTGCTTGGTATCGTCGATCTGCTCCATCAGGATCTGGTTCTGCTGATCCAGCAGATTCTTGGTGCCCATCACGTCCTCTTTCTTGGACTTGGCCTCCGCGATCTGCTTGCGCAGCTCCTCCAGATTCTTTTTCTTCTCCTGCTTCTGCTTCTCCAGCTCGTCCATTTCCGCCTGACGCTGCTTCTGCTCCTCGGCCTTTTTCTGCTCCTCCTCTTTCTTCTGCTCCTCGCTTTGCTGGCTCTCCGCCGCCGCAGCATACGCCTGCTGGACCGCGCCTGCCGTCAGCAGCGACAGCACCATCAGCAGCGCCAGCGCGCCGCACAAAAGTCGCTTCCCTTTTCTCATGCTCGTGCTCCTTCCCCGCTTACACCCGCAGAAACCGGCGGATGGCCGTCAGGCTGCCGCCCACGCCCACCAGAATACCGACGCCCAAAAATACCAGCGCCACCGGCTCCCATATCTTCAAAAACGGCACCACCGTCAGGATCTGCAGGGTATCAGAGTCTCCGATGCCCTGCGCCACGGCGGCGTACAGCAGCCATTGCAGGCCAAAGGCGATGACGGCGCTGAACAGGCCCAACAGGATGCCCTCATAGACAAAGGGCCAGCGGATAAACCCGTTGGTGGCGCCCACCATCTTCATGATGGCGATCTCATCCCGCCGGTCAAAGGTGGTCAGCTTGATGGTGTTGCTGATGATGAACACCGACACCAGCAGCAAAATGGCGATCAGGGCGATGCTGATGATGCCCGCCACGTTCCGGGCGGTGGTAAAGCCCTCCGCCACCGCTTGATCGGCACGGGCCTTGGCGATGCCGGGCACCTGCTCCACCGCCGTTTTCGTCTCCATGATGCGATCCGGGTCGGTGACATGGATGACATATCGGTGCCGGAACACATCTGCCGGCAGGTCGCCGTACAGCTCGTCGCCGTCGTACT
>ERZ1026850.795-NODE-795-length-18522-cov-29.876157_pt1 | contig 18522 bp, 30 predicted proteins | sample MGYA00380155_ERZ1026850 | MGnify/ENA primary metagenome ERZ1026850 (study PRJEB33269, sample SAMEA4719791) | human gut metagenome | biome: human-associated habitat; feature: organic feature; material: feces | place: Cameroon | collected 2013-10 ... | reverse complement strand
CGAGATCAGCCTCGGTCTCGTGGGCTCGGAGATGTGTATAAGAGACAGATTTAAACTTTTATACTATGGGACGTAAGAAACCTAATACTGGCACTACAGGTCTTTCTAAAGGAGGCAAGAGTACAGGTGGAAAGAAATGTAAGTAATCTTAAATTGACATCTATATATGTAAAATATATTACAGTTACTTTAGCTTGTATAGACATTATACATACTACATTTTCTTATTTTAATATTGATGCGTTTTGTTTATCAATATTAAGTGGTATGTCTATTTTAACATTTATTTTGCTATACTTGCTTTCTTATGCATTTAAATTTTGTGCATATCATAGAATACCATTACATTATATGGTAGTAAGTCATATAATTTCATGTATAGATTACTATATTGGAATACCTATTTCCGATAAAGCTTTATATTGTTTATATTTAGTTTTATTTGGAATATTTACTATTTGTTATGTTGCAAATTATAAAAAGACAACTCGCCGAAATAATTGACAATATAGATTCGGGTAATTCTAATTTGAGTTACGAAGATCAGATAAAAGTCTTTAAGGCAATTTAGTAGTTAACTTCTAATGATAAAAGAATGAGTAAAGTTATGGCTTGTGATTATCTTGGAGTTAGCCGTGCAACTTTCGACAACTATGTGAGAGACGGACTATTGCCTAAAGGAATAAAAGAAGATGGGGTTTAAAGAGTTAAGTTGGAATAAATCAGACTTAGATATATTTTTACATTAGCATAAGTAATGTTTTTATTTAATGGAAGGTTTAATTAGGTAAATTATTTATTGATAATAAAACTAATTAAGTCTTCCATTTTTTATTTTTAGTAATATTGTACTTTCTTACTTTTAAAATATATAATTAATTAGTTCTAGAACAGAGAGTGTAAAAATTTATGTTTAATATTTTAAAAGTAAAAATCATGAGTGAAACAAAAACTTTCGTTGTTCCTGATAATTTAACAGGAGGTAATAACGATAATTTAGCTACTATGGCTATGATGAGCAATGGAGGCTTTGGCGGTAACTGGAATAACCCTTTTATGTATCTAGTGTGGATGTGGATGATGCGCTGGATGAATGGTAACGGTGATTGGGGTAATTCAGATCCAGCTGTTTAGCGTCAACTTCAAACATTACAAGAATAGATGCAAGATAATCATAATTCAGATTTAATGATGTAGGCTATTAAAGGTAATAGTCAAGCTCTCCAAGATTTGTCTACAAGACTTAGCTGTGATGCTAATGCTTTACAATCAGCAATTCAGAACGTTCAGTCTAGCATTTGTAATGTAGGTAGTCAAGTTGGATTTAGCTCAGAACGTATTATAAATGCTGTAAATCAAGGGGATTGTGGTGTGATTCAGGCACTTAAAGATTGTTGCTGCTAGACTTAGCAGAACATTATTAAGATGGGCTATGAAAACTAGATATAGAATCAGAACTAGACTTATCAATTGTCAAATAGTATTAATAATGTTAGTAATGCTGTATCTAGAGGGTTTTGCGACACTGCTTATGCTACTTAGGCTTAGACTTGTGCATTACAAAATACTATTAGAGACACTGGTACAGCTAATACCAATTCGATTATATCTAAGTTGGACGCAATGTAGAACTAGGCTCTCCTTGATAAGATTGATGCTTTACGCGAAAAGAATAGCCAGCAAGCCGTCATCATCAATAATGCTCAGTAGAGTAATTTATTTGGCTAGATGATTACTAATGCTACAGCTCCTATCAATGCTACTTTAGCTTCATTATCTAAAGAAGTTAGTGATATACAGTGCAAACTGCCTTCTACAGTAACTTTGCCTCAGAATAATACTATTGCTGTTCCTACTTGTGTAGCAGCTCAGTATGGTTTGTATGGTTTGACCAATGCTAATAATTTATGGGCATGATGTATCCTTATTTTTATGCAAATATAAGAGGTATTCCACGTTTAGAAGCAGATAGTGTAAGTATATCTACTACAGAGGTAACTTATAATTTTAGTCCTCATAAATTTATTAATTCTAATTTTTCAGGGCTGGTATTATTTAAGTTACCTAAATATACAGCACCTACAACAGCCGTTCCTATAGTATTTAATACTAATGGTAAAACTTAGGCATTAACTACTTATGATGGAGCAGCTGTTACTTCTGCAGATCTTAATACAGCAGGAATACGTCTTGCTTATTACGAGAATGGTGTGTTACAATTAATAGGTTAATATGGCTTTTTCTAATTTACGTAGTGGTAATTAGCTTTATATATTACATAAAGATTTTGTTCCTACTATAGAAATAGGTAAAGTTACTAGTATTTCGCAAATATCTCCTAAGTATGGAGCTGCTTTTAATCAAGACATGATTGTAGATATAACAGCTACAGTAAATGGTCAATCAACTAATTTTCAAAAATTACCAGCTTTAGGAGATATTGCGGATTTTGGTAATAACATAGTCATTTCTTGTAATAAAGATGCTATGAATAGTGAAATACAATCTATGAAATAGCGTAGTTTAGATATAATTAATAGTGTTGATAAGCATTAGTCTATTATTAAAGGTTGCGATGAAATACTCGTATTTCTAAATCCAGAAATTAAGGAGAAATAGAAATAGGAAGAAGAGAGTCGCGCTTTAAGAGAAGAATTAAATCAACTAAAAGATATGTTTAAAGAATTTTTAAAAGTAAATAAAAATGGCAACAATAATTGAAATACAGGAATCTAAGTTAGAAAACTTAACTGAATGTGCAGAGAAAATGCTTCGTTATGGTGGTAAATTAATGTCTTGTTTAGAGGAACTTAGTCACAGTAAGGATTATAACGAGAAATATGGACGTAGATACAGAGAAGAGGAACCTGATTATCATCGTTATTTCTAATGCATTAGTCTTTAGATTCATTTGATACAATGCCAACCTATATGAGGAAATATCTCCAAAATTATGGTTGGCATTTTAACAAAGCTTTATGCAAATATGCAGTCTCTTTAATGCGAAAAGATAATGCTAAATTATAGCCAGTTTCTAAAGAATTTGTTGATAGTGTATTAAAACAATATAGTTTAGATCTAGAAAATAATGTTGGCTATGATTATATATTTGTTGCTAATATGTGTAAGGCAGACTACTATGGAAGCAGTATTGAAGACGAAAAACACTTTGCTTTGTATATAAAAGATACAATTGATGATGAAGATGCTGCCGATGGTACTACTATGCGTCGTTGGTATGCTACTATGGTTGCTAATGGAGTAATGGTAGATTGGGAAGAATTTATATGATACATTATATCTCTAAATTATTAGAATATAATTGGACTATAGAAGTTTTTATATTGTTAAATACTAAAGATATAAATAATATAAAAGGTTACATAGTTAAATATCCTTATTATAAATAGATGATTAATAGATTAACTAATTATAGAAATTCTGGATTCAGCTATACAATTGATAATAGAAGTATTTTAGTAATAGGTTTATAGGATTCGTTAGTAGATTTTATAGAAACATTTACACACGAAAAGAATCATATAGAAACAAACATAGGAGATTATTACAAAATATAGTATGATTCGGAAGAATTTTCAATATTAAGTGGGCAATTAGCAAAAAATCTATTTAAAGATTTATTGACCTGTTTAACAAATAAAAACTATTTTGATTGATGGAGGATTTATTCAGCACTGAATATTTCCTCCATTTTTTATTTTGGACAGTCTATTTACTATATATAATTGTTTATGAAATAATGGTATTATGGGAAAATATTTTACAATTAACGAATTAACAAAAAGTTCTACTGCTTAGAGATTAGGTATAAATAATACTCCCGCGTAGAAAGTAAAAGATAATCTAAGCAATTTAATAGATAAAATATTAGATCCTCTTAGGGAGGCTTATTAGCATCCTATTATTGTTAGTAGTGGGTATCGTTGTAAAGATTTAAACAAAGCAGTTGGAGGAGCAGCTTCTAGCCAGCACTGCTTAGGCATGGCAGCAGATATTCATACTGTTTCTAATACTAAAGAGTCTAATAAGCAATTATTTGAACTAATTAAAAGTCTTAAGCTACCTTTTGATTAGTTAATTAATGAATACAATTATACTTGGATTCATGTAAGTTATAGTCCAAGAAATAGACGTCAAATTTTAAATGTAAAGTGATATGGGTGATTTTGATGAAAAAATGTATGATGTAGATGAGTTTGCAGATGATGTGCAAACTACAAATGACAGTAATGATGGTGAAGGAACTGAACCAGATGGTTAGTCAGATGATTTGACTAGTGACTTGTTAGCATTACGTGGCATAAAAGATGTAGATAAAATTAAGTTTGAAGATGAAAGTGGTGCAATGGTTGAACGTCCTTGGAGTTCTCTTTCTAAAGAAGAAAAACTAAACATTCTTGCTGGTGAAAGAGAAGAAATGCCAGATGATAGTCAATAGTTAGATGATGACGAAATTCAACTAATTAATACTATTCGTAACAGTGGCATGAATGTGCAGCAGTACATGAATAATATTCAACCAGTAGCGACACCAGCAGCATATAATCAAGAAGATTTATCTGATGATGAATTGTATGCTTTAAATATTCTGTAGACAGTTGGTTCTGATAATATCACTGATGAAGAGTTGGAAAAAGCTATTGAAGATGCTAAGAGTAATGAAGATTTATACTAGAGACAAATTCAAGGTTTACGCCAACAGTATCAGTAGTTACAACAAGATTAGCAAGCAAGAATAGCACAAGAGCAACAGGCTAAATAGCAAGAATAGTATGATGCTTATGCTAAACGAATAGATTCGGAGATTCAGAATTTTACTAATTTTGCAGGTTAGGATATTGAGTTAGATAATAATGAAAAGTAGGCATTGTCTGAATTTATGTTGAATATTGATCCAAATACTGGATTAAGTCCTTTAGGACAAGTATTACAAAATCCACAAAATTTAACAGAAGCTGCTTTTTGGTTACTTAATAAAGATAAAATAATGGCAGAATTAAGTAAATAGGCACAAGATGCTTATAAGCGTGGTTATGAATTTGGTAAAAAAGACACATCTACGCTTGTAGTAAAACCCAAGAAACCAAAGAAAGAAAAAGAACAAGAAGAGTTCTTTGATGATTGGGAATAATATTTAAAAGTTAAATTAAAATTATGTTAGTAGCAAACATAGTAACAAATCGTTCTACAATGGGTGAATAAATCGCTCTGTTAATTAGTAATAATTAATATTAACTGTGTGAAACGGAGAAAGTAAATACAATTCCGTAGTAATTAAAAACTCTAACGAATATAGTAATATTTAATAGCGCACAGCATCCAGTTGGATGAAGAAATATTCTAATTAACTAAATTAGTTAATAGGATACTAGAACGGTTGAAGATTTTAGTAAGTTTTTAGGTGAATAACTCGCCTCTTTAGCTAGTAATAGCTAATGTAAATGTGTGAATACGGAGAAATCTAATACGATAATTCCGTGGATATTAAATATCTGTAACGAATATAAGAAATTAAAACAGAGCACATTATCATTAGTGATAAAGATATATTCTAACCAATAATGTAAATTATTGATGGAGCGTCCTCACCGTCTTGGTGTAGTATCTCGTCTGTATCCCCAACTTACTGCAACTTTCTTGACTGAAGCACTGCGTAATATTTACTATGCAGATAGTAAGCCTAATAAGTTCCAGAGTACAGATTCAACTTACTTCGAGTGGGAGGTTAATGTTAGTTTTGACCTTCTGTTGCAACAATTCTTTAAAGTGCTGGAATATGCTACAAAATCAGCAGCCTAATTTAGAAAATCTAATTAAGGTTCAACGACTAAGATAAAATCAATTATTAAAACTGAATTACAATGAAATATCAAATTTTTATAACAACTTGTACTAAATCACAAGTTAATGATTTAAATAGAATTTTAATAGGACTGCATGAAGCAGAACCAGATTATTTAGGTGAAGGAGTTTATGCAAATCAGGCCAGTAGTTTTATGTATCCAAAGACTCCTTTTCAAGAAGCTGTTAAACACTACGGTGTAAGTGCTTTTGTAAAAACAGTGTTATTTGAATCCGAAGATTATAACTATTTATTTAATATTTATAGATATATATTAAATGAAGATATGATTAAACAATCTCATGTTTATAATTGGCAAGAAGCTTCGTTTCAACCTGATGTTTATCAATTCGATCAGAAAGGTAATTTCATAAAGAAATGGAATACTGAAATTATTGATTTTTATGGATTGCCTTATAATAGATATTTACAAGCTGTAGAATGTGGAGGTTATTTATTAAATAGTTATTGGGGTTTTAGTCCTAATTTATTTAATATGGGTAAACCAATGCAAATTGTATTTAAATATAACTTAGACGGAAAGTTAACTAATGAATATTATTCAATAGAAGATTGTGCTAAAAAGTTACATTTAGATGCTGAGTTTGTTAGAAATGCTATTAAAAATCAAGTATTGATAGATAATAAATTCTATTTGTCAAATAAATTATATGAATTATTCAATGCTAAACCTAGAAGACAATATGCTAAAGTATTTGTATATGTTTATAAAAAGGGTAGGTTTATTGACAAAGTTAAAGGTAAAGAACTAATGAGATTAATCAAAGAACATTCTTGGAAAAAGATAGCAAAAGCATTTGATGAAAATCATGGCTATTATGAAGGTTATCAAATGACTTTACAACCAAGAGTTTTGATTAATTTGTATTCTTTAGATAATTCATATATTGAAACATTCTATGATGAATATTCATTTATTGAAAAGTATAATGTAACTAAAAAAGAAATGAATCAAATTCAACATGGAAATAAATATTTCAGAGATTATATTGTAAAATATAACTCATGTAAATGATATAGTCTAATTTTGGAAACTAACCAGATTAAGCGTATTCCGTTCGCAGCCGAGCCTATTGGCAATGGTGCTGATGGTGGTGAAATTGAGATGATTTTCCCTGAAAATTATTATCAACTTCACGAAATTTTCAAAATTGACGAAACAGATCAGCAGTGTATTGTAGTATCTCCGTCAGTTCGCAAAGCTGACCATTGCTTCTCGGTAATGGTTCGCTTGATTGACGATGATTACTCATCTGTATTGGATACAGAGGGCTGTAAAGTAGGTTGTTTAACTCACTTTATTGGCAATGCCAAGCCAGAGCTGCATGATTGTGGTAGCAATGCCTCAATAATATTCTTAATTGCTGGAAGTTCATTATGAATATCAGCAGTTATTTTTAGATAATATAAGCTCATAGAGAAATACTAAAAATAATTCAACGACTAGTTTGAATAAACGTAGGAGAATAAACTCCGAAATAGAATAAATCTAAAATTTAAATATGAAATATATAGTATATCAAACAGTAAATAAGGTTAACAACAAAATTTATATCGGAGTACATGGTACAGAAACAGATGATTTTGATGGATACATAGGTAATGGAATTTCTATATATAGACCATCCACTTATATGAATCCTAAAACCCCTTTTCAGTATGCTGTTAAAAAATATGGTATTAAGAACTTTGTAAGAACAACTATTAAAACATTTAGCACAGAAAAAGAAGCATATGCTTTAGAAGCAGAATTAGTAAATGAAGACTTTATTAAAAGAGATAATACATATAATTTAGCATTGGGAGGTAAATTGAATTATGATAATTTACATAATCCAAAGAAAAAAGTATATATGTATGATTTAGAAGGTAATTATATTAGAGAATTTTCGGGAATAAATATTGCGGCTAGAACTATTAATCCGAAAGCTGCAAATGGTTCTCATATAACTAGAGCCATAAAAACTGGAGGTATTTATCAAGGATACCAATGGTCTTATACTAAAGTACCTTGTATGAAAAAGAAAAAAGTTAGAAAACAATCAAAATTTGTAGAACCTTATACAGGAAAGAAAGTTGCAAGATGTGATGATAATGACAATATTATAGAAATATATGAAACAGCAACTGATTGTTATAAAGCAGGATATACTAATGCTAAAAAAGTATTGTTAGGTCAAAGAGACCATTGTAAAGGATTTAAATTTAAATATTTAGATTAAGATATAGTCTAATCTTATACTAAAGTATAAGTTAATATAAATGTTTGTCAAGTATTAGAGTAATATTGAACGAATGAGGAACTATATGAGTACCATAAGAGTGAAACGATGCTCATTATTAATTAATAATTAATATAACTCCTTGAATTGCTGGAACAATAAATGAATCAGCAGTGAATATTAATTCATTCAACGACTATCTAAATAGATTAAGAAGTGAGGAGTACAAATTATTTGTAAAGATATAGTCTGAAAACAATAGTTTTTGAGACGACACATATAGTTCAAAATACGCTTTAATGGAAGACACCTTCATTAAGATTAGTAAGGGTGAAGGTGCAGGAAACGAGAAGATTTATAAGCTCGATCCTATGAAGAAGAACCTTATTGAGAACTTCTTGTTTGCACGTGAAAACATGCTGTTACTGGCTAAAGGTAACGTGGATGTAAACGGTAAAGCAACCGTTACTGACAAGGCAACAGGAAGACCTCTTTATATTGGTGAGGGTATGATTCCCCAGATAGAACGCTTTGCTTCCAAGTATTCTGCAAATAGAATCACTATTAATACCTTCCAGTAGGTAATCTCCGACATGGTACAGAAGGCTGAGCAGCCTTAGGGCAACACATTTACGTTTATGTGTAATGAAGCTGGCTGGTCTATCGTACAGAGAGTCCTCGGAAGTTATTTAGCTAACCGTCAGACTGATGGTGCTTACCTTTGGTCTAACTAGGGAGAGGGCAAATACATAAAAGTAGGTGCTACTTTTGATGCTTATGAGTGGGGTTTACTGCCCCTTTAATACACTAAATTGCTGGAAGAACCTAGAATCAGCAGTCTTATTATTGCTACTAATAAGATTCAACGACTATTGTAAATAAGTAAGAATTGAAATGGTGTATATTAAAATTTAATAAAGATATAGTCTGTTTGGGTAACACAATCGTGTTTAAGGTTGATAGAACCTTGTCACGTGAGTTCTCAGATCCTTACTTCCTCTGTGTAGACCTTACTACTGGTAAGACTTCTGCTCAACCTCCTATTATGAAGAACAAATGATAGGAGAATAATAAGATATTTATTATAGAAAAATATTTCTTTAACTACTGGAACTTTTGTTAAGAATCAGTAGCTATTATATGGGATGTGCAAGGGCATTGTGCCTAGCTCCATATAGTAGTTCAACGACTAGTTGCGAGACATACAATCTATTAGATTGGAAATAAGAAAGTTTTAATAATTTATGAATATGAAATATATAGTATACATAACTACAAATAAAATTAATAATAAGATATATATAGGGGTACATAAAACAGATAATCCTTATAAATTCGACGGCTACTTGGGCTGTGGCGCGAATACAAATGATACACATTCTTGGATGTATGGTAAATATCCTATACACGCAGCCATTAGAAAATATGGAATACATGCCTTTAATAGAAAAACTTTAAAAGTTTTTGATAATTTACAAGATGCTTTAGATTTAGAGAGGTGGTTAGTAGACAATACGTTCATATCTCGTCCAGATACCTATAATGCTACTTTAGGTGGAGGAATTCCTCCTAGTTCTAATAAGGTAATTTACCAATATAGTTTGGATGGAGAGTATATAAGAGAATGGAAATCTATTACAGAAGCAAGTATTTATTATAAGTGTTCCTCTTCTTCTATTGGACGTGCTATATTAGATAATACTCCTAGTATTGGATATTTATGGCAAGATTATAAATTAGATAAATTATCTTTATCTGATTTTAAAATTGATGCTAATAAAATACAATGCTACATGTATAATCTAGATGGTTCTTTTAATACAGAATTTAACTCTATTACGGAATGTGCAGAATACTTAAATAAAAAAATAGCTGATATAAGTAGAAATTGTAAAACAGGTAGTATAGTTAATAAACAATATTACATAAGTACTCATAAATATGAAGTATTTCCAATACCTCAAAATAATCTAGAAAGACCAGTATATCAGTATGATATATATGGTAATTTTATTAAAGGATTCCAAAATGTAAAAGAGGCTAGAAAAGAACTTGGTATATCAGCGCATATTCCAACTAATATAAGAGCTAACACATTGTGTGGAGGTTATCAATGGAGTTGGGAAAAAGTAGATAAAATGCCCATTAAAAAAGCCAAATCTAGAAAGGTAGGCAGATATTCTCTAGAAGGAGAATTGCTAGAAACTTATTCAAGTATAAGAAAAGCTAAAGAATTTTGTAGTGGCAGCACAAATGCTTTATATGGAAGACAAAAGCAAAGTTGTGGTTATATATGGAAATTTATTGATTAATTAAAATAAGATATAGTCTGATTAACAATCGCAAATGTTCTCATTGAAGGGCAAAGATTACGTCTTTAACGAAGTTTTGGGCGTAGGTGGTCGCTCAGGAGGTGATAGCGGTGTTGTAAGCTCACCTGTTGCTGGTGGTCTTATGACAATCCACGGATAAACACGCTATAAAGCATGTCCGTGTAAAATTTTCCTAATTGCTGGAAGTTCTATTTTATAAATAGATAATCAGCAGCTTTATATAATGTAAATTCCTTTAGGAAGAATTATATAGAAGTTCAACGACTAGATGCATAATCTTAGATTAATTTTTTATAATTTTAAATTAAATCGAAATGGAAAACAATATTAAATTTATAGTATATTGTACAACAAACTTAGTAAACAATAAAATATATGTAGGAGTACATAAAACTAATCCAGAATATTTTGATGGATATTTGGGAAATGGTTGTTATGCTAATCAACCTGGTACCTATAAAGAATCAAAAACTAAATTTCAACGAGCACTTATAAAATATGGTACTAAAAAATTTAAACGTGTGACTATAGCTGTGTTTGATAATGAAGACGAAGCATATATGCTTGAAGCTGATATAGTTAATGAAAAATTTTTACAGAGACCTGATGTCTATAATATAGCTTTAGGTGGGCGTAGTGGAAGTTGGATTTTAAAATGTAAAACTACATACCAATATGATGAAAATGGTAATTTTTTAAAAGAATTTGAATCTATACATAATGCTGCAATAACATACAATGTTAATCTTCGTAGCATACAAAGAGCTATAGAAGATAAATGCAAATGTAGAGGATTTTTTTGGACTACTAATAAATTTGATAAATTAGATTTATCCAAAATGAAAGCTTATGAAGGATTACATTGTATTCCAACATATCAATATAGTAGTGATGGGCAATATGATTGTTGCTATGAAAGTATTAGAGAAGCTTCTAGAGTTACTGGTATACATAGTGCTAATATAAGTGATTCTATTAAATTAGGTACTATATGTAATGGTAAATACTTTACTAATACATTTAGTCCTAGCTATAGTGTGGCTAGAAATAAACAAATTCAATCGTATGAAGTGCATCAATATGATTTAGAAGGTAATTATATAGCTTCCTATCCAACTATGGCTAAAGCTAAAAAAGCTACTGGTATTAAATCAGATATATATAAAGCTATTCGATTAGGTAGAATAGCAGGTAACTATCAGTGGTCTTTTGAAAAATTAGAAAAAATGCCAAAAGTACAACCTAAAGCTGGAAGAGCTAGAAAAGTTGGTAAATACGATAAAGATTGGAATTTAATTAAAGAATATCCAACTTTGCAATCTTGTAAAGAAGAAAATGGTTCAGGAATGATACATGTATTGCAAGGTAGAGATGAGTTTGCTAAGGGATTTAGGTACAAATATATAGATTAAATTATAAATATTGAATGATATAGTCTATGACTAAGTTGTAATTAGCTTAGTTATTATGGAATAATCAAATTAGATGCAGGCATAGCTGTGTTTAATCCTTATCGTTCGTTTATTTTACGTGCTAAGGAAAAATAATTTTAATAGATAATAAGAGTAGGGATTAATTTCCCTACTCATTTTTAAATTGACTTATGAATTATGGCTAAGAAAACAAAAGATATACAAAATGGTGATGTAAAAAGTAATATCATCACACTTAGAAGCGCTTGGGGTAAAGTGGGACAAATGTACTACATTGAGCCTCAACGTAATCCAAAAACTGGTAGATTTCCAGATTGTGTTAAACGTGTTAATTCACAAGGAGATATTATCCTAACGCAAGAAGAGCTAGATAAAGAAGCTAAAGGATTAGCTGCTTACATTAGAGAAGATGAGGTATTTAAAATACAAGATGGTACTACATTTAATTTGGATGATATTTGGGATGCAGCTAAATGGGAAGCTATTAAATATTGTAATTTAATTTCAGAAAATCGTTATGCTAAGGATGATAAAGGTAACTATCTAATTGATGGTACTACAGATCCCAAGAATCCACATCCTCGTTATGGTAGTGCTGAACTTTACGTAGAAAGACCTGGAGTTGATTCTGATCGTCGTGTAACTCTTAAGAAGTTGCAAATAAAAGCGGCTAATTTCATTCTTAACGATGAAAGAGGTTATGATGGTAGATTACTCGTAGCACGTGTGCTAGGTAGAAATATGTCTAATCAACCTAATTCTGATATAGAAGATTACTTATTATCAATAGCTGATAAGACTCCTGAAAAGATTATTAACTGCTATACAGGAGGCGATATGAGTCTACAAATGCTCCTTATTGAAGCACGTGAAGCAGGAGTAATCCGCAAACGTAACAATCTTTATATGTATGGAGATGATACAATTCTCGGATCTAGTGAGCAAGCTGTAATTAATTGGATGAAAGAACCTAAGAATAGTAAAATCTTAGCAATGATTCGTAAAGATACGTATCCTGAAATGTTTGAGGATGCAAAATAACTCTTTTAAAATAAGCCTATGACATCCAGATAGATTTATGAAGCAGTTCTAATCGAATTAAATAAAAATAATGCTCCTTCTTTAAGATTGCATGAATTTAACTATCTATTTAATAAGGCTATAAATGAGTTTGTAGATGAAACTTATGCTTAGTATGATACTACATAGGCTATTACAGACTCACTTAGAGTTTTATAGTCAGAGACTACTCTAACTCCTGAAAAAATTAAGGTCTCTTTTGATATACTACCTAATATTGTTACTAATATAGAAGGTATTCCTACTATAAAAGAAAATAAGGAAGGTGACAAATAGACATTTGACTTGTCTGGAGCTAATTATTAGGTCTTCTTACCAGAAGATTACTTACATTTACTAAATTGTACTTGTATATATCAAGTATTAAAATAGAATAAATGTTATGATGCAGGAGATTTCGTATAGATTCCTGCTACTAAGCTAACTTCTGATTCTTGGTCTACTATAATGACTGATGTTTATAATAGACCCTCTCCATTAAAACCCTATTATTATTTACATAATAGGAATTTTTAGGAAAAAATGCCTACTAATTCTTATATACCTCAAAACTCTGATATGTCTTCAGATAAGTGGAAAGGTACAATTCATGGAAATGATGTATGTAATATCGCTAGAACTGCTAAATATCAAATAGATAATAGAATAATTGACATATATTCTTATGATGGTACAACATGGTATTCAGCGGAAAACGATAGTCAAATTCCAAATTTCAATCCTAATCAAGCTTCAGAGTTAAAGCAGTCTGCTAGTTTAAAAGCTCCGTTTTCACGTACTATTAACTTAAATGATTACCAAGCTAGTGTCGTAGAAAAATCAGCAGCTGTTCGTTTTGCTAATCCACAAAAGGTTAGAATGGAGATAAGATATGGTCGTGATGATTCAGTTTATAGATTAGTAGCTGTAGTAGTAGATTATGTAAAAGCTCCTTAGTTTATAAGACTGACTTAGGATGAAATAGATTTAACATCTGACACTTCTCAGATTATGGAATATCCAGATTTTGTATGTTAGAAGATAATAAATAAGTTGGTAGCTTTATTGTTAGAAAGGTCAAGTGACCCACGTCTAACTACTAATGTTTAGATTAATCGTACTATGGTCTCACCAGCTTAGCCATAGTCAACTCAAAATTAAATTTTTAAATTATGAAAACAGGTTTAAATTTTCAGACTTGCACCATTATTAATTCAGATAAGTATTACAAAGATGCTAGTAAAAAGACTTTTGAAGCAAAGAATGAACATTTAATTATACGTCCAGGCTTTGACTTTGAAGCATCTAAAATTCAGAAGGTTTACCAAGCAGATGGTTACGAAGGTGAAATGGCTAAAGTAGAGCTTGATTTAGCTAAGTTAGAGCAGACTGCTAAAACGTATTATCGTCTTGATATTTATGTGAAAGTACAGGGTGCTGAACCTTATATCTACGCTACTCCTTGGATTCAGAAGGGTCGTCCTTTCTGGGTAGAATTTAGTCTTTCAGGTGCTAAGGGAACTGATACTGATGCAGATGCTCTTGTAAAGGCCATTAATAAGGAGCATGTATTCCAAGTAGGTGATGATCAGATTAAAGCTACAGTAGACGAAACTACTAATACAAAGATAGTTCTTACTGCAACAGCTGATTATCTGCGCTTTGCTAAGGTTTAGGTAGTAAAATTAAATGACGAGGGTGATGATACAGAAGTGGCACTTAATGTTGAGCCTACTGTTAAAGGCTAGGCAGCATTTGGTACTTATTCACATATCATTAAAGACCTCCGTCTGCCGACTAATGAGAATACTCGCTGGTTGCATATTCGTCAGGATGAAACTCCTGTAATTGGTACTATCTATGATCAATATATTATTGAGTACAAAGCTCCCGCAAATAATCGTCCTCTTGGTGCTGTTGGCTGTGAAGTTGACTCATATACTACTCACGTATTCTGGGTTAAGCATGAATTGGCCGCTGCTTTCAAAGCATTACTTAAAACTACTTTAAAGAAGACTATTACTGTAGTTGCTAAAAATTGTACAACTAGTGAAGAGGCTGAAGCAAAGGCCGCTTAGGCTTCTGAATTAACTGATTAGACTAAAAAGAAATAATGCAATCCTTCTTAGAGATGGCTCTAGCTATAATAAGTAGTGGTGGTCTTGGTGCCGCCATTACTTATATCTTTACTTTTAAAGCAAAGAAACTACAAGCCGAAGCAGAAGCAGAGTCTACTGAAATAGAAGTGGAGCATAGAAAATAGGATTTAAAACAAGACTAGTACGATTTTTTATAGAAAACTTGTGACAAGTACATAAAGGATTATCACACATTAGAAAATGATTTTAGAAAACAATTACAAGTGTTACGTGATGAAATAGATAAAGTTTCATTAGAAAAGTCAAAAGCTATTTCTGATAAATGCACTGAAATCGCAGAATTAAAATCAAAAGTTACATATTTAAAAGGAATCCGTTGTTATAATTTTACTTGTCAACATAGAATTAAAACAAATCCAGAAAATGTACATTGAAAAATTAGCAAGTCAAATCCTTAATGACATACTAAGTGGGCTTAGAGGTTATCATTCAAATATATCTATTAGTAGAGAACAACTAGAAGACGAAATAGTAGCTTACCGACTATCTATACTTAAAGACTATTTTTTAAAAGGTATTTATCCTATAAAGGATTTATTATTAGCAATTAACTGTATAGATGTAGACTGTTCATCATTAGAAAGATGCAGTTGTGTAGAAAACGTTAAAAATGTAAAACACTTTCAAATACCTTAGATAGTAAATCAATATGGAAAGCAAGCTATAGACTATATAGGTTCAATAGATAGATAGAATAAGTTTAGAATAGTAACTTCTTTAACTGAACTACAAAATCTAAAATATAAAAGAAGACAATCTAACAAACCTATTGTTTGGATTGATTTGGCTCCAAATATCAATGGAATGTTAGATTGTTTCTTATTTAATGCTCCCTTTGTTAAGTAGGTTTCTATAGTAGCAGTTTTTAAAGATCCAAGATAGTTAAAGTAGTATGCTTGTTGTTCTGAAGATATGGATGATAATGTGAGTTTTATTGATTAGTTGGTAAAAGATAAGCTTACTAAAGACAAAGTAACCTATTACAGACAACTTCAAACTCCAATAATACAAAATAATTAGTAGTATAATTAATGGATTTTCATATAGCAATAAGTTAGGCAATAACCTTATATGGTGTAGAAGGTGATTAGGAAGATTTAGAAGAAATTGGTTTAATTGCTTATAAAAAAATAGGTAATAAAAATACTACTTTGCATAAAATAGTATTGCCTATAATTAAAGGTGTAGTTACTTTACCTTGTGACGTTACTTACATAGAAGCAGTAACTTATTGTGGTGAAGATTACAATTATACGAGCAACATAACCTATGATGGTTCACAAGGTATAGAAGAATATATTGAAAGTGAGAAAGTAAATACTGATAATTTATATATAAGTGGACGATTTGTTAAATATAGGCAAGTTGGAAATTTATTATACACACAAGCTTAGTGCGGTAAAGTTAATATATTATATCATAGTAATGTTGATACAGATTTACCAAATATTACAGAAGCTGAATGTGACGCAATAGCGGCTTATATAGCATACACTTAGAAGTATAAAGAAGCATTAAAAACTCACAATTAGATAATATTTGCAGAAGCACAATCACTTGAAAAAGAATGGAAAACATAGTGTAATAAGGCACGTAATCCAGAATATGTATCACAAAATGATATTGATTAGATGCTTAATGCTACTGCATCATGGGATAGAAAAACTTATAATAAATCATTTAAACCAGTTAGATAACTTAGGGAGGCATTTTTGCTTCCCTATTTTTGTTTATATATATATAATGTAATGGCAAATTTAGCTTTAGGACATGCTCTTAGTTGTAGAGATTTATTTGTAAATTTTAAGTCTGATAAAGTTGATTTAAAAGATAAAACTTGTTACGATTGGCATACAAAAAGAGCAGCTGCAAATATATTTTCCAAATGTTTTGAGATTGTTATACAAGATATTATAGATAATAATGTTTAGTTTAAATTACCACCATACGGTAATGGTTCCTCATATATACAAATGAAGTAGTATAAAGGATCTGAATTTAAAAGACTATTTAAAGCAGGTAAATGGAGAGATGTGGACTTTTTAACTACTAATTTCACAGGTTATCAGCTAGCTTTTTATATAAAAAATCAAAAACGTATGGATAAAGAGAAACCGATTCATATTTCAACTAAAATGAGAGAATAGATTACAGAAAAAATAAATCAAGGGTTCACATATTGAAATAGAAGACCGTAACAGATTATGCTGATGAAGTAGCTAAGTATTTTCCTGAAGTTTCTTTGTCAGATATTAAAAAGATAATTAATTTTGGATGGCGTGCTTTTTATCAAGCTAATAATTTTGGCCTTGATGTATGTATAAATAAGTAGAAATTTTACGCATATTGCGGATTTCACCATAAAAATAGTTTAGAGCATTGTAACTACTATAGGTTTAAACTAGCTAGAAAGATAAGATATTATCATCATTTAATGAAAACTGAATGGGATGGATATTATTATTTTAACAGAACAACTAAATAGTTTGATGATTATTTAGCTCAACAAAATAAACGTGGTAGAAAACGTAAATTTTTTAAATTTGAAAAAGTACTACTTTTTAAGTGCAAAGATGAGTGTATAGTTCAAGGAGGAATAGCTGTATTTAGAATACCAGTAACTTTATTAAAAGGTTCTTCTTTTTATTTAGAAACACTGGAAACCGATAAAGCAGAATTAATTTATAAGCACAAGCCTTTTACATTTAAAGATTTAATGGAATTTAATAGTCAATACAATTATTTATGTAGGAAACAACCAACACTTTCTCTGAAGGACTAGTAATGGATTTTGCTCCAGAAGCAACTAAAAATAATTGCCTTACTAATGCTTTAAACGCAACATTAGTTACTATGAATGGTAATGAATTATAGTTGCAAAATGATATGGGTAATGTTAAAACTGATGCTAAATTACCAGAAGGATTTATACCATTAGGAACTACTGAGCTTGGAGGAATTATCTACATAGTATCTTATAATCCTAAAAATAAGATGAGTTAGATAGGTTCATTTCCATCTCCATAGAGATATAGCAGTACGGAATCTAAAACAAAAGATAAAACGTGGAATATATCTAGAGAAAATACAGAATAGATTTTATTATCTGATTAGATTTTTAATCCTGGCGATTAGTTTGTTTTCGTTGTTGATGAATTTGAAAAAGCGACAGTTACAGATCCTGCAAGGTCTCTTTTAAGCTATTTATATGATTAGCAAGAAGGAGATCCAGAAGACCATTTCATAAAAGCTTCAGTAGGATTATTAACAGAAGATAATAAAGTCATAAAATTATATGATGTTAATAATTATATCATTACAGATAAAGACAAGTTAGAATATCAGACAATCACATGTAAATTTTCTGGAAGATTAGTATTAGTTTTAGAGAAAGTATTATATCTGTCTCTTATACACATCTCCGAGCCCACG
>ERZ1026850.792-NODE-792-length-18584-cov-5.754331_pt1 | contig 18584 bp, 21 predicted proteins | sample MGYA00380155_ERZ1026850 | MGnify/ENA primary metagenome ERZ1026850 (study PRJEB33269, sample SAMEA4719791) | human gut metagenome | biome: human-associated habitat; feature: organic feature; material: feces | place: Cameroon | collected 2013-10 ... | reverse complement strand
CGACAGTAGACGAAGTAACGGATTGGCTGCAGCAGCATGGCATCACAAATTTGGAGGCGGCTTACGGCTGTTCTCTGGGCGGTGCGTGCCTGACGCACTTTCTTGCTCTGGGGAAAATTCCGGTCAAGTGCGCCGTCATTGATGCAGGCATTACGCCATATCAAATGCCGCTGATTTTACGTAGGCTTGCCTGCCTGCGGGACTTTTGGGGGTTCAGCCTCATTACGAAAAGCCGAAAAATTCTTGAGGCAGCCTATCCTCCGGAGCGCTGGACACTGCCAGGGCGCGACCCTGTGAAGGAATACGATGCACTGGCGGCGTATCTGAAAACCTATTCAAAACATACCATCCGCAATATCTTCTGGTCAGCAAACAACTATGCGCTGCCGCCGAAGCCGGCTGACATGGACTGCCACATGATCTATTGGTACGGCGATGAGGAAAAGAAGGCACGGCGTAGTAATATTCGCTTTATCAAGGGGTATTTTCCCCATATGCGGACCCGTGGCATTCCAAAGATGGATCACGCAGAGCTTGTAATGCTTCATCCGCAGGAATTTTACCGGCGGATTACGGAGTTTCTGACTCACGCATCGGCAGCTCAAAGCGAAAGAAGCTGAAGGAGGAACAGAGATGTCCAAGAAGGCAACCGAATTCCAGAAAAAAGAAATGAGTAGGATGTACCGCGGTAAAGAAATCTTTAAGCCACTGAACACCGGCTGGATCGACGAAAATGTCGCCTGCGTGCGCGAATGGGTGGCAAACATCTTTTTCTACCGCAAGGGTGACACCACGATTATGATCGACGCGGGTTACAATTACGACCGCCTTGCAGAGAAAATGGGATGGCTGGGAATCGACCCGAAGTCCATTCGCCATATTTTCATTACGCACCAGGATACCGACCATGTCGGCGCAGTTGAGGCGGACAGCCCGGGGCTGTTCAAAAAGGCAAAGCTGTACATTGGAGAGGTCGAAAACCGCTATCTGACCGGAGAGGTCCGCCGCAAGGTGATCTATCATCTCTACAAGCTGCCGCAGGTGACGATCAATAATCGCAAACAGCTGCTGAAAGACGGTGAAACCCTGCGCATTGGAGATATCAAGATCAAATGCTTCCTTGTCCCCGGTCATACATGGGGGCATATGGTCTATCTCATTGATGACAAGTATCTGTTCACCGGCGACACGCTGTGGTTCGGTGCGGATGGCGGCTACAGCTTTATTTCCACGCTTGCGGAAAACAACAAACTCGCAGTAAAGTCACTCGCTATCCTTGAGGCAAAGCTGAAAAAGATGGGCGCACATCCCCTGTTCATTACCGGTCATACCGGCTGGACGGATAACTTCGAGTTTGCTTTTGCCCATAAGGATCAGCTCTGCTCGCCGTTTAAGAAAAGAGTTCACGATCCGAGTGCACCTTATGACGCCTATAACGAATCGGACGACACCGAAGAAAATGCGAAAAGCGGTTTTTTGAAAGGTGTGGGACGATGAAGATCTATACATTCGGAAAAGAGGACGCACCGGTGATTTTGCTGTTGCCGGGCACCTGCTGCCATTGGAAGGGCAACTTCGGGCATGTGATCCCGCTGCTTGAGATGGATTTCCGGGTGCTTTGCGTCAGCTATGATGGCTTTGATGAAACTGAACGGACGGAATTCCCGACGATGACCGACGAGACCGAAAAAATTGAGAACTACATACAAAAGAATTGCGGTGGGCGTATCCATGCAGCGTATGGCTGCTCACTCGGCGGTTCTTTCGTAGGGCTGTTAGCTGCAAGGAAACGCATCCACATGGACTATGGCATTCTGGGCAGCTCCGACCTTGATCAGGCATCGAAATTTGCCGCAAAGCTCCAGACCGATTTGCTGCTGCCCATGATTTATCCGCTGATACGCAATGGCCAGTTCAAAAGCCGTTTTCTGCAAAAGCAAATGGAAAAACGAACGGCGCAGATGGGTGGTTATGTGAAAGCATTTATGGAGATGTTCGGCGGCGCGCGTCCCTATGTCACGAAACAAAGCTGCAAAAATCAGTTTTACTCCGACCTTATCACGCCGCTGCCGGACAAAATCGATGTGCCGGGCACGGAAATTCACATTTTCTATGCTCTCAAAATGGGCGAAAAGTACCGCGCCCGCTATGAACAGCACTTTGCTCATCCGGTAATTCATGAACAGGATCTGCAGCATGAGGAACTGCTCGCCTGCTACCCGGAACAATGGGCGGCACTCATAAAGAGTATCCTTATACATTGAAAATAGCAGGTATGAACATGAGAATTTTAATCTACGGAGCAGGCGTGATCGGCTCTTTATATGCGACGCTGTTTTCTGAAGCAGGTGTTGAAACGGCGGTTTACGCAAGAGGACAGCGGCTTCAAAATCTAAAGCTGAATGGGCTGCGCTATGAAAAGAACGGAACCATCTGTGCAGCGAATGTTCGGGTGTTGGATACGCTGCCGGAGGATGATATCTATGATTTTGTTTTCCTGACCGTGCGGGAAAATCAGTTGCACGATGCACTGACACAATTGAGAAACAACAAAAGTCCCTGCATCGTTACTATGGTCAATTCCTTAGAAGACTATGGTCTGTGGGAGCAGCTTTGCGGTACCGGGCGGGTTTTGCCCGCATTTCCCGGTGCGGGCGGCGGTTTTGAGAATGGCGTTCTTCATGCAGGGCTGACACCAAGACTTATTCAGCCTACGACATTCGGTATCCTTTCACCCAGGCAGGAACCGGATGCAAAGCAACTGAAAGCGCTGTTCAAACGGGCGAAAATCCCATACCAGCAGGTAAAGGATATGCACGCATGGCAGCTTTGCCACCTCGCTATGGTCGTACCAATTGCAGATGCCTATTATGAAACAGACGATCCTGCCAATGTCGGAGCCAATCAGACGGTTATGGCCCATACGGCGAGAACGCTGCGGGAAAATTTCAGGTTGCTAGCTCAAAGCGGCGTTCGTCTATCACCTGTCAAAATGCAGATGTTCCGTTTTCTTCCGCTGTTTCTGTTACGGCCGGCGTTGAAAATCACTTTCCAGAGCAACTTCGGCGATGTCTTTATGTACCGGCACGCCATGAAGGCACCGGATGAAATGCAGCAGCTGCATGAACAGTTTTATGCGTATCTTTCCAAAACGAAAGCCAGAGGATAACACGACTGACTGAAGGTTATAGGGCGGTATATGCAAGAAGAACTGATTCCCGAAATGTCGCAGGGGCGGCACTCCAAGCTCGGTGCGGTATTCTTTGCCATAGGGTTCAATGATGCTGGATGTAGCATTAGGATAAGGAGGATATCATGAAGTTTGAAATATTAGGAAACCGGAACGATCCCGCAGTGCTGTTTTTCCACGCCATGGGCGTAACGGGAGAAAGCAGCAAACCTGTTGCGAACTATTTGCAGGATCGGTATTTCTGCATTCTGCCCACTTCCACCGTTTACTGCGAGGGGCAGAAATACATCAGCAAGGCGGATGAGATACAGCAGGCGGAGAACTTCTTGAAAGAGCAGGGCGTCAAGAGCCTTGCAATGGTGGTTGCTTCCTCCATTGGAGCAGACCTTGCCGTGGCATTTCTGTCACAGACAAAGCTGCCGGTAGAGCACGCATTCTTTGACGGCGGGCAGTTCGCTCAAATTGGGAAAGGAACGCGCCGCATCATGGCGCCGTTTCTGTACCTTGCCATCAAGAGCCTGTATTGGTCAAAGGGCAAATCCCTTAAAAAAATCATGTGGTGCGATGACGATACCATCAAGCCCTATTTCATTGCCGCAGGCAAGGCACTGCGGTACAGGAATCTGCGCCGCCAGATGGCGGACAGTCTGGAGGATAAGCCGTTCCCGCCGCTGACAGTTGAAATGCAAAAACACAGCCACTTTGAGTTCGGCAGCATCGAGGAACATCTTAAATACAGGGATGCGGTTATCAAGGCATATCCATCCGGCCATTTCCCGATTTTTGAAGGAAATAATCACATGCAATATCAGATTCGAGAGCCACGGAATTTTGCGGAAATGCTGGTTTGCATTATGAAACAGGATACCATGCCGAGCCTACCTTTTATTAGAAAGTGAGAAGCGCATATGAAATATAAAATTGAGAAAAACACCGTACAGGAAACACTGATTATTCCGCTGTATGCCCGGAAGGTATGCTCGGAACTGTATCCACGTCTCTATCTGGACGAAACAGCAATCCGCCTGATTGAGAAAATAGACTATGACTTTTCGGATGCCGAGAAGAATTCCCGCAGCCTGATGCAGCGCTCCGGCTCTCTGGAGTGCGCCATGCGGCAGAACGATCTGGCGTGGGAGGTACGGGATTATCTGAAAAATCACCCCAAAGCGGCGGTGATAAACCTCGGCTGCGGGTTGGACAGCACCGGAAAGAACTGCGACAACGGTACCTGTAAAATTTACAATCTGGACTTTCCCGATGTCATCGCCGTGCGCGATGAGCTTCTGCCCGCAGGAGAACGGGAGGAAAACATTCCGTGCGACCTGAACGACACGGCGTGGTTCAATAAGATCGACGCTTCTGGCGGCGCAGTATTCTTTGCTTCCGGCGTGTTCTATTATTTCCTGACAGAGCAGGTCAAAGCGCTGGTGCAGCGGATGGCGGACTCGTTCCCCGGCGGCGTACTGGTATTCGATGCGGCCAACCGGACAGCGGTGAAGATGATCGCAAAAACCTGGCTCAAGAGTGCGAAAATCAAGGATGTGGGCGCATATTTTGCCGTTTCGGACGCAAAAAGCGAGCTTTCCCCATGGGACAGCCGGCTGCAGATTACAAGCCGTGGATATATGCTGGGCTACAATAATCTTCGCGACCCGTCCGTCAGCGGCTTTTTCCGTTTCCTTGCAAAGGTCGGCGATCACCGGATGAAAATGCAGATCGTAAAAATCGGGTTCAACAATCAATAACCAAAATGCCGGACAAACATGCAGCGAAAAGGAGCAGCACTATGAAATACGCAGGAATGTCTTTTGGAATGTGGGCGCTGTTTTCTGGCTCATTTCAAAAACAGTTGACAGCCGTGTTCGGCTATGACGCCGATGCGGCAAAGGCCGTCACGAAAAAAGCGAAGACGAAATACAGGGAGATCATTGCAGGTCTGCCGGAGTTTGAAAAGGCGGATCGCTTCAAAATGAATGTTGTCAACTGCGCAATGCTCGGGGCGTTTATTCTCTCCATGCCGGAGCGCCCGGATGTGGAGCGGCTGACGGTCTATTATGCCGATGCGATGATGACAAAGCCAATGAAGTGGTTCTGTCGCAAAAGCGGAAAGAACAAATTTACCGACAAGGATATTGCCGGAATGAAGGCTACCGCCGCACTGAAAGCCGCCGACCGCAATCCTTACTCATGGAACATGGAGTTTTACGAGTATCCCGACGGCAGCGGGTACGAAGGGCGCTTTACAAAGTGCGGTATTTGTGTGCTGATGCAGAAGTTGGGACTGTATGATCTTACCCCGGCCCTATGTCATCTGGACTACACCATGAGCGAGGCAGGCGGCGCAACGAATTTTGTACGCGAATATACGCTGGCTTCCGGTGGACCGTACTGCGACTGCGGATACAAGAAAAAGAACTCAATATGATTTAAGATTGGAGTGAGATTATCATGTTGTACTCGGAAAAATTAAAATTATTTGCTGCTGCGCATCCGTGCAATAACATAACGGTTGACGGCGCGCAGTATCGCTATATTCTGAACGGAAAAGCTGCCGACAAAACGCTGGTGTTCTTAAACGGCGGTATGAACACACTCGAAATGTGGATGGATTATGTGGATGGGCTATCGGATGATTTCCGCATTCTCTTGTTCGACTATCCGCAGGAGCTGCGCACCAATCAGGAACTGGTGACCGGAATGCACGCCTTCTTTCAAAAGCTCGGCATTCAAAGCCCAATCTTTGTCGGCGCAAGCGACGGCGGCATGGTTGCACAGATCTATGTGCAGAAGTACCCCGGAGAAACGGGCGGGCTGATCCTCATTTCCACCGGCGGTATGGACGCCAATACGCTGAAAAGCCTAAAAAAGAAATACTTTTTGGCGCCACTGATGCTGTGGTATATGAAGCACTGCAACTATGAAAAGCTCAAGCCGAAGCTCATAAAAGCCAGTCTGAGTCATATCCGCAACGAAGGCCCGGAGGCAATTGCCTATGCCAAAGACATGTTTGAAACGATCTTCAAAGATTACAAGCAGGAAAAGGATGTGCATATCTCGGGGCTGCTGGCCGACCTCATGAATCAGAAACCCGTGACTGCGGCTGATTTTGCGGCTCTTGAGGGAAAAATCCTTCTCATCCTGCCGGATCAGGACTTCTTCTCCGGCAAAATGCAGGAGGATCTCATCAAACTGATGCACCATCCGCAGATTTCCTATGTTTCAGGCGGGCATTTGTCAACGGTATTGAAAACAGCGGATTACATCCGGGCAATCCGTGAATTTCTAAGCCGGTAAATGGGATGGTGAGAGATGAAAAGATTTAACTATACCATGAACCACAAGGCGGACGAAGCCTATATGACGAAAATGTGCCACGAAGGCTGGGCAGCCGCAAGCCTTGTAGAGGGTGTCTGGACATTCGAACCCTGCAAGCCTGACCAGTATACCTTCCGTGTCTGCTATCTGCGAGGTAAAAGCAATGTCGAGGTGGAAGAACTGAAATGCAGCCTTGCGGCGAAAGGAATCGAATTTGTCTCCCGCTATTCTTTCTGGGCAATTTTCAGAAGTGAGCATGATTTTGTGCTTTACACGCCGCAGGAAGAGCAGACGATCATCGAACAAATACGCCGCCCCATGCTGGTGGGCAGCGTACTCAGCTGGCTTGCTTTTCTTGCGTTTTTACTGCTTGCCATAAAGGTCAGTGCGTGGTTCGGAATTTTGTGTGTTCTTCTTGCTGTCTATGCAGTGATGTGTACCTGCCTGGGCACCTCTTATACCCGCCTGGCACACAAACTGAGGAGGAAAAAACGATGATCGTACTACAATTGCTGCTTTATTGTTTGCTGTTCACAGCAATGGTGAAGATCGCTGTGATCGGTGGTGCAGTCAATGGACTGTACTTTTATCCCAAGGAGGTGCAGAATCGCGCCATTGAACTGGGATTGATCAGCCGTGATAAGATGAATCGGAAACGGAAATGCTTTATGATACCGTTCTTTATCGTGTTACTTGCCGCCCTTGTGCTGATCATCGGTTTGTGGAACAGGGCGTCCACTTTTGGCGATGCCTATTGGCAGGCGCTGCTGTTTCTTGAAGTCATGAACGTCTACGACGGCATTGTGATCGACAAACTGTGGGTCGGACACAGTCGATTTTGGGTGCTGCCGGGCCTTGAAGAGATGCCGTTCGTGCAGACCTGGGGGCAGGTACTGAAAAAAAGAAGTATGTTGGCGTTGATCTGGGTCGCAGGCGCAGCAATCGTTAGCGGTATTGTCGTTTTGATTTTCTGAGGTAAAAGAGATGAAGACAGAAAAAACGAAAAATCTGATTCGATGGTACATCCTCGGTGCGATCGGATGTATCTGTATGGCCGCCGGAGATTGGCTGTTAGGGTGCGTCCCCCTTCAGGCAACGGATACAGGAATGTTCCAAAGAGCCTATTATTTATCCGGCGCCTATGGTTTGTGGAGACCCGTGCTTACCGTCGGGCTGGGTGCAATCGGGGCATTTCTCTATTACTTTGTGGTAAAAGCTATGAACGCAGGCATCGGCACAAGGTACAGAAAAACAAAAGCGGTCCAGTACCTGTGCGGGATCTTCACCGTTGCGGTGGCGCTGACTATCCATACCTGGGTCGCTACTCTGGCATGGTTTTCCACATATCTGGGACCGCGCATCGGAGAAGAAGCGGCAGTCGCAGCGGTCACTGCCTATCAGAATGATACGCTTCCTGTCCTCCTACCGATGTATGTTCCGATGGTGCTTTTTGTCGGGATCCATTTTGTGATGCTGCTTGCCGGCAAGACCCGTTATCCCCGATGGATGCTCGTTTTTCATCCGATCACATGGAATGTTCTGCTGGTTGTCATTCCAGATATTGCGCAGGCCATGCAGGTGCCTGCGGCCACATGGATGTCCGTGATGAGCCAGAGCAGTTCGAACAGTTCTGTCATCATCTGGTGCATTGCGGCAGCCATTTATGAGAAGAACACTAATAACGCTTACTTATGTAACAAAAGTATATAGATTTGAAGTAGATATCACCCGTAATAAAATAACAAACCCGTACCGGTCAGATGATCGATACGGGTTTTGCTGTTTTTTCCGTTCTGGACGTAAATTGGATCAAAAAATCTGCCGTACCACGGCAAAAGAAAGCGCCGTTGCATGGTGCGATCAACCAGGCTTTCCAATCTGAATATAGCAATTGCAGGCCCGGTTCAGAAATTCATAATCGTGCGTGATGACAAACAGAATATAGCCCTGCTGTGCCAATCGCTTCATCCATTCTGTGACCTGGCACATATGGCGGAAGTCCAATCCGCTGGTCGGTTCGTCGAAAATCAAAAGCTTCTTTTTGCCCATAATTGCCTGACAGATGGCAAGCCGCTGCCGCTGACCGCCCGACAGCGTAAGCGGATGCCGGTCGATGCAGTCCAGCAGGTCAAAGCTGCTCAGCAGCTCGTCGATCTCCTGATTTGTGGCATTGGGATCAGCTGACAGGCACTCGTTTTTCACACTGTCCGAAAAAAGTTGATGGTTGACATCCTGCATCACCATACCGAATAGCTTGGTCCTTGCCCTGCGCGAGAGCTTTTTGCTGCGGAACATCACTTCTCCGTCGGCAGTCGGTAAAAGGCCGCAGAGGCTGCTGCAGAAGGTGGATTTTCCGATTCCGTTTCTGCCCACGATCCCGATGATGTCTCCATCGTCAGCGGAAAGAGAGAAATCGTTGAGAATTAGCTGCTTTTTTCGTTTCACGGAGAGCTGACGCACCGCAAGGGAAGCATCCGGCCGCATCAGTGTACGTTCGGGAATTTTGATTTCTTCGGCGCAAACGCTCCGCAGCCCCATGGTGGTCCGCTCACTTTCGGAAAGACCGGCAAATTCCGCCGCCGTGAATTCGCTTTCGATTTTTCCGGCTTTCAGGTAAACGATTCGGTCGGCAAGCCCATACAGATAGGACAGCCGGTGTTCGGCGATCAGCACGGTATGCCCGCCCTTTTTCACGGTTTCCAGAATCCTGCGCAGCTTTTCCATTGCCTCTTGATCTAAATTTGCCGACGGCTCATCGAGGACATAAACCTGCGGATTCATGGCATATACCGAGGCGAAAGCGAGCAGCTGCTTTTCACCGCCGGACATGGAGAAAACGCTTCGGTCTGCCAGATTTTCAATTCCCAAATCGGCTATGGTTTTCGCTACTCTTTTGTGCATGAACTCCCAGTCTGCACCGATATTCTCCAGCCCGAAGGCAATCTCGGCGGAAGAGTCGGTGTTGAAAAACTGTGTCTTTGGGTTCTGAAAGACCGAACCCACCGATCCTGCAATTTTGTACATGGGCGACTCAGCAATTTTCACACCCTCGACTGTAACAGCGCCATCCACCTTCACATTCTTGACGAAGTGGGGAATCAGTCCGTTTACCAGGCGCGTCAGCGTCGTTTTGCCGCAGCCGCTCTCTCCGCAAAGGAGCACAAACTCTCCGTCATTTACCGTCAGATGGATATTGTCCAGGATTCTTTTGCCCTGTATTGTGACGCTCACATTTTGAAATTGAATCATAGCCGATACCCCATCCATACAATTGCGGCTGTGCAAACCGTTGCCAGCGCCATAACGATCCAATCAGAAGCGGTTATGTGAAGCCGGATATAGCTTGTCTTTTTGCAGGGATTTTCGATGCCCCTTACCACCGCAGCCGCAGCAATTTCGTCCGAGGTGCTGACCGCCGACATCATGATTGGCACGACCGTGGACTCCAGCCTTTCGGACAGAGGAATATTTTGCAGCTTTGCCGCCGCACGGACATGCCCGAATTCTTCCCGGATCGCCGGGAAATACCGGAGCGTGGTGGAGATGGCGGTGATAAATCCCTGCGGCAGATGCAAAGCCCGCATAGCGGCAATCATTTTTTGCATGGAAGCGCTGCGCACCAGCAGAATTCCGGCCAGAATGCAGGGCATCATCCGCAGCGTGTAGTTGATCAGCACGGGAAAGACCATGTTGATCAAGTGCGGGCACAGCGGGAATACAAATTTCAACAACAGGCGGAAAACAACGATCAGTGCTGCGCCCTTCCATGCGGCCGCATACTGCCGGTACAGCAGCAGAAGCAGCAGAAGCATACTGGATATGGCGATGCCCTGCCATGCATACTTCTCACAGAACATGCCGATATTGGCGAGCAGCAGCAGCCAGATCCCCGCACGCGGGTCAAGGGCGCTGATTCGTCTTGTCATACAATGCCCGCCTTGCGGAAGTGTTTGCGGAACAGTCCCTTTGCAATCAGGGCACCAATCGCACCTCCAACGATCGGGGAAATGCACAGAGCAATCAGCATCGGTACGGATATCAGTCCGGAAAGCGACTGGACATATTCGGCGGACATGCCGTTCTGCTGGATCTGGGTTAAGAAGCTGTCTTTGTATACCCAAATGGCAAGGGGCGAACCGAGCATACCGTAGCAGAAGAGGATAAACGAAATCGCCATATGGATGAAGCGATTATCGTATTTTGTAACTGCACGATATACCTCCGACAAAATGCAGGCAATCGCAAAGGTGATGAGCAGCAGCACGGTAAACTGCCCCGTCACGAAATAGAGAATGGCGGTGATAAAGCCCATGATGAGAATGGCACCCGGCTTTTGCACCTTCGATTCCATCAGCATGAACGGAATGCCGGTGAGAATGCCGGCAACGCCCGGAAGCAGCAGCCAGAGCACCGGCACAAATCCGGTGATCATTGCCGCAAGGTTCAGGATAAAATACAGGGCGGAAAAAATGCCGATGGTAATCAGGTCTCTGCCTTTTAACTTTTTGGTTTCATTCATAGTGATTTCTCCTTTATTCTGCAATGTTCCAACCTTCCGATCTCTTTCGGATGTCGATGAATTCTTTGTATTTTCCGGGGATGGCTGCCAGCTCCGTATGCGTTCCCTGCTGCACAAGCCGGCCGTCGTCAATGACCAGGATCTGATTGGCCTGTTCGATGGTCGCCAGCCGGTGGGCAATAGTGATCACGGTCTTGCCCCGCGTCAGTTCGGAGAGCGCCTGCTGGATCAGGTGCTCGTTTTCGGGGTCAATGCTGGCGGTCGCTTCGTCCAGAATGATGATGGGCGCATTTTTCAGAATGGCGCGGGCAATGGAAATGCGCTGCTTCTCGCCGCCGGACAGCGTGCCGCCGCCCTCGCCGATGACCGTGTCATACCCCTGCGGAAGCGCCATGATGAAGTCGTGGCAGCGGGCCTTTTTCGCCGCCTCAATCATTTCCGCCTCGGTGGCGTCGGGTCTGCCGAACAGGATATTGGCGCGGACGGTGTCGTGGAACAGGTAGACATTCTGGAACACCATGGAAATGTTTTTCAGCAGGCTGTCGCAGGTGAATTCTCGAAGATCGTGACCGCCGACGGTGATGCTGCCCGCCTGCGGGTCATAAAAGCGGGCAATCAGGCTGCAAATGGTGGTTTTGCCCGATCCGGACGGACCGACGATCGCAGTGGCACTTTTTTCGGGGATCTGAAAGCTGACATTTTTCAGAACCGTCCGTGTATCGTAACCGAAGCTGACATTTTTGAATTCGATGTCATAGCGGTCGAGCTTTACATCCTTACCATCTGCGTCTATGTAATTGTGCGCCCGAAGAGCGTCAAGCTGATTCATGGCATCGTCGATCACGCCGAGAGTATGGGCACTGTCGCTGATTGGCTCCAAACCGGCAAAGATGCTGAGGGAGAAGAACACGAACATCAGCATCATGGAAAAATCCATGGTACCGTGCAGGCACTGCAAAGCCGCCGCCAGGGCAAGCCCCACCGAACCGCATTTCAGGGCAAGCAGGTGTCCGGCGTTAGCAGGCAGGTAGCCCCATTCAATCTTCAGGTGAATTTTTTTGCTGTCATGCGCAGCCTTTGCCACCGATTCCATGGCGGCGCCGGATTTGCCGAAGGATTTCACCACGGCAAGCCCCCGGGCGTATTCGATCACTGCGCCGGTCAGGTCCCGGTTGGCCTGGGCCTCCACCGGGGCGTTGGTGCGGCTGAAGTGGGAAATGATCAGCATACAGCAGAGGGAAAGCAATGCGGCCACCAGTGCGATCAGCGCCGTAACCGGGCTGCAAATTGCGAGCGCAACAAATACCACAGCAAAGTTCAGATAGCCGCCGACAAAGTTGTCGATCATACGGATGCCCATGGTTTCCAGGGTGGAAAGGCCGGTGGTGACGGAATTCAGAATGCTTCCGGTGCTGATCTGCCCGAAATAACCGAGCGAAACTCGCTTTAAGGCGTCACCGACTGCCAGGCGATCCCGGGCGGTAAGCTGATAGCTGATCGGCTCCTGCAATCTTGCACGGAAATAGTCGAACAGAAAGCGGAAGAAGACCAGCACAATCTGAATGAGCACGGACTTCCAGATCCAGGAGGTATCAAATGCCGTCCCGCTTTTCTGTGCTTCAATCAGCTTTCCCACGGTGTAAGCGGCAAGGCCCAGGGGCAGAGCCGTAAAAATGTGTGAGAAGAAGGTCATCACAAAACCGAGATACAGCTTTCCTTTGAATTCGCCGCACCAATCGATGATACGCTTTACAGTTTTAAACATTGCTCACGCCTCCTTTTCTGCGGCGGAAACCGCCCAGTTTTTCGCACCGATGTGCGCCTGCCACATATCGCAGTAGAGCGGGCAGCTTTCAAGCAGCTCCTGCTGCCTGCCTTCGGCTTCGATTTTCCCGTTTTTCAGCACGATGATGTTATCGGCGTTTTTAATGGTGGACAGCCGATGCGCGATCACAAGCAGGGTTTTGCCTTTTGTCAGCTCAGCGATACTGCGCTGAATTTTGTCCTCATTCTCGGGGTCGGTAAAGGCGGTAGCTTCGTCGAGAATGACGATGGGCGCATTTTTCAGCATCATACGGGCGATGGCGATGCGCTGCTTTTCGCCGCCCGACAGCCGCTTGCCCGCTTCACCTGCGGGCGTATCATAGCCCTGCGGGAGTTTTGCAACAAACTCCTCACACTGCGCCGCACGGGCTGCCGCTTTGACTTCTTCATCGGTAGCGTTCGGGTTGCCGAGACGGATGTTTTCAAGCAAAGAGCAGCGGAACAGGAAATTATCCTGTGTAACAAAGCTCACATATTCCGACAGCTGTGAAAGCGGCATGTCTTTGACGTTCACGCCGCCGATCGTAATCTCGCCGCCCGTCACGTCCCAGAACCGGGCGATCAGCTTGGCAACGGTGGACTTTCCTCCGCCGGACGGGCCCACAAGCGCCGTGAAGCTGCGCTCCGGGAGCTTTAAATCGATACCGTGCAGAACCTCGTCCTTTTCGTTGCCCGTGTAGGAGAAATGCACATTCTTCAGTTCCACATCGGTGTGCGTTACCTTGGCGCGGTCCTTTGGCTCGGGCAGCTCCGGCATTTCAAGAAACTCTTCAAGGTTTTCAACGGTGAACTTCACCTGACGCATATTTTCCGAGAATACCTCCAGCTTGGCAAGAGAGCCGACCATGGAAATGGACAGCATGACGGCAAGCGCCGCCTGGGCGGCGGTGATGCTGCCGCCGTTTGCCAGGGCCAAAGCCACCGGCAACACACCGATCAGTGTGGACGGAAACAGCGCAAAGCTGAGCTTCATGGTGGCAAAGGTGGAGGTCAGCCATTTGATCACAAAAGTACGGAAGTCGGTGATGGCACCGGCATATTTCTCATAGGAAACACCGGCCCGGCCAAATGCCTTGATGACCTCGATGCCTTCGATGTACTCGACGATCGTGCTGTTCATATGACTTGAGGATTCATCGTATTTTGAGAAGCTCTTTCCGCTGATCTTGAAGGTCAGTGCCATGCATACAAGTGACAGCGGAAATGTGACGAGGGAGGCAAGCGCCAGCCGCCAGTCAATGATGCAAAGAGCGGCGATACTGACGATGGGCAGTACGATGTGTCCTGCACCTTCGGGAATCATATGCGCCAGCGGCGGCTCCAGATTTTCGATTTTATCCACCATCATGCTCTTGATCTCGCCGATGGTGTGGTTCTCAACATTGCCGAGCGGTGCATGCAGAAACCGATCGGCCAGACGCAGGCGCAGCTTTTCCAGTATCGTATACGCCATACTGTGCGACGCGGCAGTGGACAGCGTGAAGGTCAGAATTTTCACCGCATACGCCGCAAGCGCCAGCAGACACCACTGAACGATTCCGCCCGCCGTAACCGTGTCGCTTACAAACAGGCAAATGAGTTTGTACATACAGTAAAACGGTATCAGCCCCGCCGTGACGGACAGCACCGACAGGATGACCGACCCGATCATCTTTTTCTTTTCGCTGCCCGCATAGGCGAAAAGTGTGTTCAAAAAACTCTTTTTCTCAGTTTTCATAGCCAATTCCTCTCTCCCTTCGATATTCCGACGGAGTCAGTTTCATAATCTTCTTGAACGCTTCTGTGAATTTGCCGGCATTGTTATATCCCACACGGCTGCCGATCTCCGCAATGCCCGTTTCCTTTTCTTTGAGCAGCAGCTCCGCCGCCCGGTTCATCCGGTAACCTGCAAGCCAAGTCCCGATTGCCTCACCGTAAACCGAGCGAAAGCAGCTTTTCATAGCCGTCATGGGAATATCAAACTGTTTCGACAGCTCCTCCTGCGTGAAGTTCTCCGAAATATGCTCTGTCAAAAAGCGGCGGATCACCTTGACCTTTTCAGCCTGCGTCCGGTAAAAATAAGGCTGATGCTCCTCGATTTTTGGCACGGTCATAGCGTCGAGATATAAAAGCAGCTCCAGAATTTTCACCCTGAAATACGGGATACGGATCTTCGCAGGCACACGGTACAGCTCACCGAAAATGTGCTCCGCTTCCTCCATCCCGTGAAGTACACGCGGATAGTCACTGAGAGAAAAACGCGCGATGATCTGTTCGGGGGTGACCGGAAAATCCTTTACTTCTTCTGAAAGCGACAGTCCGACAATATCCAGATCGAGCGCCACCGTAAGACCGTGATAATGGCAGGAGGGAAACACAAAATCTCCGGTATGGTGCCGTCTGCGGTCAAGCTTCATATCGCCTGCCGCCGTATAGCCGACCATACCGTTCCCTGCCACATATTCCATCTGTCCCTCGCGGCAGTGATCGATGGCAAGGATTCGCCTGTCTGATACAAACCCGCTGTGATAGTGCTCCATATGGAAATCATTGAAGCTGAGCATCACACCGGGAAATACCTCGTAGGCAGTCATGGTTCCCTCGCCGGACTCGTTGCGAAATTGCCAGACCGAGCATCCGTCGCTCTGCGCCAATAATATGGCGCCTTCATTTTCAAGCGCTTTTGTATGTTCCATAGGCAAGGCACTCCTGATTTTTTGAGTTGGTATATGTGAAGCAAATTCGGTTAGACACCGCTAACTGATAATAGTATACCATATACCTGCATATCCGTCTACACTTAATAGACGCAGTTTTACCTTTTGGTCAAAAATTTTTCCGGGCAGTAACTTCAAATCCTGCCGTAGAAAAAATCACAATTTCATGGTGTAATTATTGCTGCCGGTTCCGAATCGGTTTGATGCGCCGTCGGGGATCAGAAATATGTAATGCAATTCCATATCAGCGGACCGATGGCAATATCCCGCCTATAAAATGGCGAAAAAATGGCACAGAAAAGCCGATGACACGGAAATGAAAAGATGCTATAATAATACCGTCAATCAGTGGGCCTGTAACAAGGACCCACTTTTATTATGCAAAAAAGGAGCGTACAAAAATGAAATACTGTCCTTATTGCGGCGCCGATATTCCAGATGACGCCGTTTCCTTTTGCGCTGAATGCGGAAAAGCGTTACCGGCAAAGAAGGAAAAAACCGAGAAGTCGGCGCCGGTGAAAAAAACATCTGCGGGCAAAAAGAAAAAGCATAAGTCCTCGGTTGTGACCGATGCTGAGCTCCGGAAAGCGTACAATGACGGCTATGACGGATACTATGAGGATCTTCTGCCGGTCGATCACGGCAAGGAGCGCTTTGAAACGGACTCTGCTCCAGTAAAAAAGATCATTATCTTGGCAGTCGGTGTGCTCGTTGTGATTGGACTCTGTGTACTGATGCTGTATTTTGTTTGATAGTTGTAAATCCGGTGCGCCGCCCGTGTAATATAAGTAAAAAGTACGCGAGGTGGCAGAGATGATTTATTTATCCAAAGGGATTGTGCAGAAAGGCTCTACGGAACAGCTTCTATTCGTTTTGTACGGCGGTCAAAAATTTGAACTCACAGGAAATGCCGCAGCAGCATGGCTGAACGGCCGCTTCAATTTTGCGGAAGCTCTCGGGTGCAATGAGACTCCGGTCATCTATCTGCAAAGGCTGGGGCTTGCGGAAACCGAAGCGGACAATGACGAGCTTTCCCGTTATCGGATTGCATCCAGGTGCATCTTCTGCCCGGCAGACACTACCGAGTCAGTGGTGCTCAGGGCTATGGATAAAGAACTATTGCAGTGGCTGAAGAATGCCGGTGTTCGCCTGACCGTAGCAGAGCTTGTATATCTCGTAGAAAACGGGATCAAGCCCACGCAGGACCTTCTGCACACGGATAACCGGCAGAGATTGATTGAACGAATCTATACGGTCGATACGATTGCAGACAATCTCCTTGAAAATCAAATGGAAACAGCAAAATGCCGAGATGCCGTTGTGCAGAGTCTGATGCGGCTGTTGAAAAAGAAATTAGTGCTCGTATTGTGAGGTGAAATCGGATGAAGGAAAGGTTCAAGCAACTCCCTGAGCCATTGCAGCAGCAGGTGATCCGGCGCCTTGCCGTAGCGATCGTATTTGTGATTCTTTTCTTTATTACGCTGTTCGGCTTTTGGGATGTCTACCTTTTCCTCCCCTGCTTGTTCTTTGCCGGATTCTTTATTGTAAATGCCTTACGGCTGCTTTATACTTGTATCAGGGGAGATTATATTTCGGTAAGCGGCACCTGTGTCCAGGTGGAAACGACTGCGATACGAAAGCGCATAAAAAGCCTGACGCTTGAGTATGAAGAGGAAGTGCCGAGGCTTTTGACCCTTTCCGTACACGAAAGGATAAAGCGCCTCAGTGTGGGAGATACTGTGACTATATACTTATCGGAAAAGACACCGGTGTACAGCCGTGACGGAGCATATCTGATCTACGGTTACTATGCTGTTGAAATAAGAAAAGGGGCCTGACTATGACAGACAGAGACAGAATACTCGGCTTACTGGAGGAGATACACAGCCTGGTCGAGGAAAACGGGAATGCAGACGGAACACTTCGTTTCGATGCGCTGAGGGCAATGGTTGCCTTGGACTTTGCCAAAACGGAGATCGAAAAGATGATTTCGGGGCAAATTTCCCAAACGGATTGACTATTTCGATGGATTATGCTATACTTACATTGTAAGTTTCAAGATTTCCTACGAGAAATCCGAGTAATCCGAGTTTTCAAAGTGTCAATTAGCACGCAATGTGCTGGTTGGCACTTTTTTGTTTCTGTCGGTTTCTACCCGTGATAAACGGGATGAAATAAATATTTTTGTTGCAGGCGATCCCTGCAGAAAGGAGTACCCTATGTTAAAAGTATTTGCAACCCAGGTCGTCATATCGAGAGGATATGACGGCGCAGCAGCCATCAAGTTTTCGGAGAAAGGTGATGCGGTGAGATTCCGGATCGGCAAGAAAGTCTATGACCCTAACGCTGAGAATAATGCTCGGTGGATCAATCTGGCAGTTAAGGGCTTCGGTCCGATTTGCGAGCGCATCAAGAAGATGCAGCTCAAGGATGGATCCTTTGTCAATCTTATCGGCCGTCTGGACGAGGATGTTTGGGAAGACCAGCAGACTCACGAGAAGAAAAGCGCAATGGTCATCATTCTGGATGATATTGAGTATGCTTCCGGCGGAGGTAAGTCTAAGGATAACCAGAACACCGATGAAGCGCAAGGACATCCGGCAGCATCGACAGCACCGGCAGCGGCCGCACCCGCAAATAACGGCGGCGGCTTTACCGGCTACGAGTCGTTTGGCGGAGGCAATTCCTTCTTCGACGAAAACTGAGAGGCAACAATTGAATCGGGCGTATAAGAGGCGCACATGAGTGACCGTATGGTTTCTTGTGTGCGCCTTTTTGCGTTCAGAAAGGACATCTCTATGAACAACAAAGACCGAAAGCGGCAAATTGCCTATGAGGTACTGATGATTTTAGGAATGCTGGCTCTGCTGACATTTATCTGCAGACTCTGGCCGATCCTGCTGCTCATCATCCTCGGCATTTTTGCTGCAGCGATCCGACTGCTGTTTCTGTCCGGAAATCGTGTCGATCCGGTAGAACCGCAGCCGCTGCTTCCTGCCCCCATACCGGCACCGACGGAAGGCGACCTGCGGAAGCT
>ERZ1026850.791-NODE-791-length-18590-cov-7.744322_pt1 | contig 18590 bp, 19 predicted proteins | sample MGYA00380155_ERZ1026850 | MGnify/ENA primary metagenome ERZ1026850 (study PRJEB33269, sample SAMEA4719791) | human gut metagenome | biome: human-associated habitat; feature: organic feature; material: feces | place: Cameroon | collected 2013-10 ... | reverse complement strand
TTTTCTCACACTTACTCAACCTTGGAAATGCGGGTGGTTATTGAGCACTTACTTTGCCGCTGGTCGCGGCAAATGCGGCATGGGGATCATGAAAAGGCCGCTGCGGCGTTTCGCAGCGGCCTTTTTTATCGTGTTTACTGTTCCGTCAGGACGCGGCGGACCTCGCCGGTGAAGTAGAGCGAGCCCCAGGAGCAGATGGCGTCATCCTCGCCTGCCAGCTCCAGGGCGCGGCGGACGCCGTCGTCGGTGTCCTTGGCGGGGACGGCCTGCACGCCCTGTGCGTTCAGCCACGCGGCGAGCTCGTTTTCATCGAGTGCGCGGGCAGAAGGCGGCGTGATGACGACGAACGCCTTGGCGAGCGGGAGCGCGCGGCGCAGCATTTGCTGCCAGTCCTTGTCGCGAAGCACCCCTGTGAGGAAGATGAGTTTTTTGTCGCCGTAGAGCGCGGCGAGCGAATCCATCAGCGCGTCGACGCACTGAGGATTGTGCGCGCCGTCAACGATGAAGTCCGGCCCGCGGCGCAGGAGCTCGAGCCGTCCGGGCCACTGGGCGTGGGAAAGCCCCTCGTCAATGGCCTCGTCCGTGAGCTTGTCCCAGCCGCGCGAGCGCAGCGCGTTGCACACGTCGATGACCGTCAGCGCGTTCAAGAGCTGATACTCGCCGAGAAGCCGCAGGTGGTACGGCCCGCGGCCGCGGTATTTGAACTCTTGACCGTCGAGCGAGGACGAAATGCGCTCAAGCTTTTCCTGCGCGGTGATCGTGAGAGCCACGTCCTCCTGCGCGCACTTTTCGCGCGCGACGTTCTCCACGCCCTCGCTCTGACCGAAGAGCACGGCGTGCGAGCCATGCTTGATGATGCCGCACTTCTCCGCGGCGATCTTCTCGACCGTGTCGCCGAGAATGGCCGTGTGCTCCAAGCCGATGTTCGCCACGACGCAGACCTCCGGCGCGGGGATGACATTCGTCGAATCCATGCGCCCGCCGAGGCCGACCTCGAGCGAGACGATGTCGCACTGCTCCTGCACGAAGTAGAGGAAGGCGATGGCCGTCATGATCTCAAAGCCCGTGGGCATTTCGCTCATGCTCTCCGCCGCGTTCCGCACGGTGTTTGTGAGCGAAATGAGGGACTCATCGTCGATCTCTTCCCCGTTCACGCGCATGCGCTCGTGGAAGCGCAGCAGGTGCGGCGAGGTATAGAGCCCTGTGCGGTACCCCGCGCGCCGGAGCACGGAGGCGAGCATCGCGGCGGTGCTGCCCTTGCCGTTTGTGCCCGCGATGTGGACGAATTTGAGCTTCTGCTCGGGATTGCCGAGCAGACCCAGAAGCTCACGCGAGCGCGCAAGGCCCGGCGCGCTCTGCTCCCAGTTGTCGAATTGCAGATATTTGAGGGTCTCCTCAATGGTTTGCAGGTCTTTCACATTGTTCACCTGTATTTCCTGTAGAATAAGGCGAAGGCGTCGGCCCTCGCCTGCGGGATTTGATCTATCGGTCGATCTTGCGCAGCATGGCGGTGAATTCGTCAGGCAGCCCGCACGTGAGCGAGACGAGCTCCTTCGTCCGCGGGTGGATGAACTGAAGCCCCACCGCGTGAAGGCACTGACCCGTCAGGCCTGGAACGGCCTTTTTTGCGCCGTAGACCGTGTCGCCCAGGATCGGGTGGCCGAGGTAGGCCATGTGCACGCGAATTTGATGCGTGCGGCCCGTTTCGAGCCTGCACCGCACATGCGTGTAGCCGGGATAACGGGCGATGACCTCCCAGTGCGTTACCGCGCGGCGTCCACCCGGAACGACGGCCATGCGCTTGCGGTCGCGGCTGTCGCGCGCGATGGGCGCGTCGACCGTGCCGCTGTCCTCACGTAAGTTGCCGACCACGATACACTCATACGTGCGCGCGAGCGTGTGGCCGGCCAGCTGGGCGGAGAGAAACTGGTGCGCGTAGTCGTTTTTTGCCGCGATGATGAGCCCGCTCGTGTCGCGGTCGATGCGATGCACGATGCCGGGGCGCAGCGCGCCGCCGACGCCGGAGAGACTGTCGCCGCAGTGATACAAAAGGGCGTTCACGAGCGTCCCGTCCGGATGGCCCGGCGCGGGATGGACGACGAGCCCGCTCGGCTTGTTGACGACGATGACGTCGTCGTCCTCGTAGACAACGTCCAGAGGGATGTCCTGCGGAACGGCGTCGATGGGCGCGGGCTCTTCGGGGGTGAATTCGATCTGCTCGTGTCCCGTGAGCTTGTAGCTCTTGTTCGGCGCTTTGCCGTTCACGAGGACACGCCCGTCCTCGACGGCTTTCGCCGCGGCGGAGCGGGTCAGGTCTTCAATTGCGCGGGCGAGGCAGGCGTCGAGCCGCGTACCGGCATCGGCTTCACTTGTTTGCAGCAGGATCGGTTCCATCGACCTTGTTCCCCCAGTTTTTCTCGTCGCTCTTGCTGTAAAAGGCGAGGTAGTAAATCAGCGCGCAGACCGTGCCGCACACGACGAACACATCCGCCACGTTGAAGACGGGAAAGTCCATGAACATCGTGTCCAGCATGTCAACGACGTATCCGAGGCGCACGCGGTCAATGAGATTGCCGATGCCGCCGCCGAGGATGATCGCAAGCGACCACTGGCCCAGCGGATGGCGCACGATCTTGACGAGCAGCCATGCGATGGCGCACATGCCCGCCGCCGTCAGCGCGATGAGCAGCCACCGTGCGCCCGAAAAGCTCGACCACGCCGCGCCGTAGTTGTGCACGCGCGTGAGCTGTAACAGCGGCGGCAGCAGCGGCTCCGATTCGCCGGGCGACATTGTGTTCACGACGAGGAATTTGACGGCCTGATCCGCCGCCACGCAGAAAACCGCCGCGAGGGCAAGGCAGACCGCCTTGCCCTTGCCGCGTCGGTAAAATGCAGCGTATAAAATCACCATCAGCGCCAGCGCGCCGAAAAAGATCCACAGGATCGGCCCTCCGATGCTGCCGGAGACGACGATCTGTGTCGTGCCGTCCGCGCCGCCGATCACGCCGATATCGTTCATTCGCTCTCCTCTTCTCCTGCGGGGGTGTTTTCCGCAGGCTCTTCGACCGCCGGTGCGGTCTTGGCGACCTCGACGATCAGAATATCGTCTGCCTGACGGAGCGCGGTGCGCTCAGCCTCAGGCAGCTCCATGGCGTCTGCTAAGTCATGTGCCGCTTCGGCCACGACGAGGTAGCTGACGTACTCGTCATTTTCCGCGTACACGGCCATGCCGCGCTCGTGCAGAAATTCCGCCGCCGCGGGCACATCCAGCGTGATGATGGCATAGCCGCCGCTTGCGTCGGCGGAGCGGTCGTCTGCGCCGTCTTCCGTGTCATAGGTGTCGAACGGGCTGGCGTCGGCCTGCACGCCCTCCTTCTGCACGGCGGAATAGCTGTAGGTAAAGTCCTCCGCCGTGCCGCCGGACGCAGCGGGCGCACTCGCCGTGTCATTGCCGCTGGTATTGCAGTCCGCGGCGCTGTCGTTGCTGCTGACCATCGCGGGCGCCAGCTTCCACGCCGCGGCCGTGATGACGAACAGCGCAAAGCACGCGGCCAGCACGCGCGGCCATGCGCGGCGGTGGCGCGATCTCGCGCGCTTTTCCTCATGCACCCGCTCGAGCACGCGCTCGGAAAAGCCCTCCGGCGCGTCGAGCTCGGGCATTTCCTCGAACATCGTGTGCACGATCATCAGTTCCGAGAGATACTCCCGGCAGTTCTGGCAGTGCTCTACGTGCGAGAGCACCTCTCCCTTTTCGTTTTCGCTCAATTCTCCGTCCACAAAGGCAGAGAGCGCGGCGGCGTACTGTTCACAACATTTCATTTGGCGCTCATCTCCTCACGATTACATTCTGTAACTTTTGACGAAGTAATTTCAAAAAAGTTCCCGTTTCCGGATAAAAAGTTGCGCAAAAGTGATCGGCCCCTGCTGATGCGCGATTTGACCGTGCCCAGCTCGATCGACGCGCTTTCTGCGATCTCGGTGTAGCTCAGGCCTTCGATCTCGCGCAGGATGAGCACCTTTCGGTACTCCTCCGGCAAGGCGGAGAGGCCCTCCTGCAATAATTTCTGTGCCTCGCGGTGCTCGACCGTCTCCTGCGGCTGGGGCGAGGTGTCGACCGCGTCGACAAACAGCTCCTCGTCGTCGAGCGAGACGCTGCCGCTCTGTTTTTTTCGCCGCCGCAGCGTGTCGATGCAGGCGTTCGTCGCCAGACGGTAGATCCACGTCGAAAGCGATGACTCCTGTCGGAAGCGGTCGATCCCGCGCCAGAGCGCAAGAAAGGCATCCTGCGCGGCCTCCTCGGCGTCCTCGCTGTTGCCGCACATGCGGAAGCACAGCGTATACACTTTTTTCTCATATTGGCGGATCAGCTCTTCGAAGGCGGCTTCATCCCGCTTTTGAAGGCGCGCAATGAGTTCCCGTTCGTCCATAGCTTTTTATTGATCCTCAGCGCAGATCCCGCTTGATCGACGCGCTGAGCGCGTGCAGCTCAGAAAGCGTTGAGAGCTGCACGATCTTCTCCTTATAATAATTCGCGTGGCTGATGCCCTTTAAGTACCAGCACAGGTGATGGCGCGCCTGCAGCATGGCGACGCGCTCGTTTTGATACTGTGCGGAGAGCTCCACCTGACGCACGGCGGTGTCCCACCGCTCGGCAAACGGCGGCAGCGGCGGAATGTCGCGCCCTGAGAGCGCGGCGGCGGACTGCTCGAAAAGCCACGGATTGCCGAAGCTCCCGCGGCCGATCATCGCTATGTCCGCGCCCGTGAATTTAAGGATGCGCACCGCGGCCTCGGGCGAAAAAACGTCGCCGTTGGCGATGACGGGGATGCTGACGGCCTGCTTGACGTCGCGGATCGTGTTCCAGTCGGCCTCGCCGCCGTACATCTGCATGCGCGTGCGCCCGTGCACCGCGACGGCGCTGACGCCCACTTCTTCGAGCATTTTGGCGAGCTCGACGGCGTTGATGCTGCCCTTGTCCCAGCCGCGGCGCATCTTCGCCGTGACGGGGACCTTGACGGCGCGCACGACCGCCTCGGCAATGCGCGCGGCCTTTTCGGGATCTTTCATCAGCGCGCTGCCGTCGCCGTTTTTGACGACCTTGCCCACGGGGCAGCCCATGTTGATATCCAGGATGTCCGCGCCGGAAATTTCGATCGCCATCTGCGCAGCCTCGGCCATGCAGTTCACATCGCTGCCAAAGATCTGCGCGGCAAACGGCTTTTCGCCCGGAAACGGACGAAGCAGCTGCGCGGTCTTCGTGTCGTGGTAGCACAGCGCCTTGGCGCTCACAAGCTCCGTGACGGTGTAGCCCGCGCCTTTTTCGGAGCAGATCTGGCGGAATGCAGCATCCGTTACGCCCGCCATCGGCGCGAGCGCGAGCTTCGATTCAATTTTTACCGTTCCGATCTGCATAGTCCGCCTCTTTTCGATAACAATACAAGTATAGTATAGCATAGCAAGACCGGCAAGTCAAAGGAACAAAACGCGAACGGAGAACTTTTTTGCAAACAGGTGTTGACATCACGGCGGAGGTATGGTATATTATCAGTTGCCGATATCTGCCGGTGTGGTGGAATTGGTAGACACAGGGGACTTAAAATCCCCCGGTAGCGATACTGTACCGGTTCGAGTCCGGTCACCGGCACCAGTATTCCTTTAATTTCATATCGCGGAGTGGAGCAGTTGGTAGCTCGTCGGGCTCATAACCCGGAGGCCGTAGGTTCGAGTCCTGCCTCCGCAACCAGAAAAGTCCTGAAACCAGTCGGTTTCAGGACTTTTTTCTAACCTTTCGGTAGCAATTAGAAAACGCAAAATAATGCTTTCTAACACTTTTCTAACACATTCCGCAGATAAAGAGGAGAAGTCGTTTAGTTTAATTGAAATTTGCGACAGTATATGATATTATTTATATAATTAAAAGGCGGTGTCGCTATGTGCATTTCTGAAAATACATTAAATGTCATCATTACTTCCATTGTTTCTATCATATCGCTTTTACTCGGTTTTCTGTTATCACGGTATCAATTTAAAAAAGAAAAACAGCTACAGGCAGCGCAGCAAAAGTTCGCAATGTTTTATAGACCTTTTGTAGAAATGTGCGGGGTTACATATTATATCGATATAGACCCAGACACACCTTTTACGTCGCTGGATGACAGTGAAAGATTTAAAATATTATCTCACTTGCGAAAATATGACTATCTAGCGACAGAAACAATACAACAGCAAATTTATGCACTAAATCGATTTGCGGCACATGTAGGAGAGAATATTCCACGTGATTCAGATATGTTAGAACATGCAGATTCGGCATACACAGAGCTCTATGGCAGTATTATTTCTGAGTATGAAAGATTGTGCAAAGAACTTTCTTACACCCCGCCCAAAAGTTTATAAATCCGCCACTACTTAGAGAACCTAACCACCACCCAATTAGGAAGAAGACCCAAACATTTAAAGCGGAAAGTAGTATAGCCATTGTTTCCTCACTTTCTAACTGCCTTTTGATTGGCAATTCAGTAGAACAAAGAGTCTATCACATGAGCTTAACTGAATTTGGGGCGTTGCACATAGTGGTGCAATATGGATTAAGGGATAAGGGCCATCGCACTTTGCGATGGCCCTATTATTATATGCGAGAGCTATATCTCGTTACTCATATCCTGCGGCAACAGTTCCCCCAGCCGCTCCGACATGCTGAGCGCCATTTGTTCATGCGCGCCCATACCGGAATGAATGTAGGTATCGGCAGTGAAATTGTAGTTGCTATGGCCCAGCCATGTTTGAATGTCCTTGAGCGAGTAGCCGAGGTACAGCATGATCGTTGCACAACTATGTCTCAGGTCGTGAAAACGAATGGGGCGCAATCCATATTTATTGAGGATCTGCGCAAATTTGCTGGTTACATAGTCAGGCTGGATCAGCGTTCCTAACTGATCAACGCAGACAAAATCCAAGTAGCGCGTGTCATAGCAATTCCCGCAAAGAGTTCTTTGTTGCTGCTGTGCATTCCAGATCATCGTCAGATAGTTTTGCGTGTAAGGACACAGCGGGAGCGTTCGCATGCTGGTGTCTGTCTTTGTTGTATGCTCGCGCACAACAGCAACGATTCCCTCTTTATGCTTCTCGCGCACCACCGTTGTTGTGATACTCAACGTTCCCTGCGTAAAATCGATAGAGCTCCAACGCAGACCGAGAATTTCAGAGCGCCGCAGACCGTAAAAGGCTGCCAGAAAAATAGGAACAGCAATAGGCTCGTTCTGCGTACAGGAAAGCAGCGTGGCAATTTCTTGAATGGTGTACGGCTCTGCCCCCTGATAGCGCACGTGTGCGGGTTTGTCCGCAAAGTCCGCGACATTTTCCTTGATGTACCTGTGCTTGACGCCCCATTGCAGCGCGGTGCGCATCATGGCGTGGTGTTTGATGACACTGTTGGGACTGAGGCCGCTGGAAACCTTGAAGGCGTAGTAGTCCTCCAAATCACCGGCGGTCAGTTTGCTGACCGTGATGCCTCTCAGATCAAAGTACGGGCGGATATGGGTGTTCAGAATATTAAGATACTGGTCATAGGTCGTTTGTGCAATGTTGGGGCGATTTGCCTCTAACCACTTGGCGACGTGCTGAGAAAACAGCAGGTTCATCGGCTCAATGTCTTCGAATCCCTGATACTGAACGACGAGCGCGTTGAGCATTGCTTCGGCTTTCCGTTTGTTGTCTTTGGTGCTGAGATTCAGCGGGATCCATTTCTGCACACGCTGACCGGAGGAGTCCTTAAAATTCAGCACAGCATAGTATTTTTCACTTTTAACTTGTAAGCTGCCTGTCATTTGTGGCTCTCCTCTCTGCTGCGAAGAAAGTCGATTACGGCGCTTTTGGGAATGTGATAGATGCGCCCTTTCTGCACTGCAATGAGTTTCCCAGCAGAAATTTGTTTGCATACGCTGACGCGACCGACTCCGAGAATTTCACTGGTCTGCCGGACGGTCAATAAGTCAGGTAGAGGAGTTGTTTCTAACACCGTCAAAGCATTTGAATTAGTTTTGATAAACAAGGTCATTCTCTCCTTTCGTGATTACTTTCGTGTTGCAAGAAAGATTCAGAATGATTTTTGAGTCTTACAGAGAGTTATTTTTGAGTATTATTTGAACACAACTATTAAGGGGCCCCCGGGGAAGATTTTTCTTCCCCCTGCGGCTAATAAAGAGAGTATTAAAGCGATATATTCTTCATTCCTAATTAAATAATAGAGGTGTATTGGATATGAAAGATAATAACTGTATTGTTACTTATACTGTCGCAGGAATTGGTGAGCGCCAAAAATTCTTTGACGATGACGCAAGACGGGATGCGATCAACTACATTTGCAATCCGCAAAAGGCGGTGTATACAGGTTGTCGCAATGTCTCCTGTGTAGAGAACGCAGCAGAAGAAATGAAGGAAACCGCACAGCATTTCGGGAAGGACAGCGGAAAGAGAATCCGCCACTCCATTATTAGCTTTGATGAAAACTCCGGCGTGACTGCGGAGGAAGCACGGAATTGTGCTGAGGAAATAATTGACCACTATAAGGATTTTCAAATTGTGTACGCTGTTCATGGAAATACGGATAATACGCACGTGCACCTTGTGATGAATCAGATATCTTTCACTGACGGCCAGAGATACCAGGGCAAGAAGAAGGACTTCTACGATTTTTTGCAGCAGCTTAGAGATGTGACACACAGGCCGGTAATGTATGTGAAGTAATTAAAGAGGGCTGCTCAGGCAGCCCTCTTTACATCAGTATGGGACGACAGATTTTACAAAAACGCACTGTAATGAAAAATGTCACAGAGTATACTTGCATGACATTTTCAGCGCATTTTTGTCCTGCAAAATAGAATGCCGCTCTGCCAAAAGCGCAATGACATCGGCTTTGGGAATCTTCCAGATTCGTCCGATCCGAAAGCCAACAATGCCGGAATTGAGTAGGCGATAGGCGGTGTTACGTCCACACTGCAGAACCTCACAGAATTCGTCAAAGCTCAAGAGTGCGCCATATTCATCAAGCATAATGATTTCCTCCTTTTGCTGAGTATTTACCATCATGTTCGCTCATTGCAGTTTGCCTTTAGCAATGGAAGGTTGGAATTACTTCTTCCGCCCCTTGAGGTAATTCTTTCCACCACGGATCATCAAATATACATTGGCTGCCAGCACACAGCCGGCAGCGAAGTCATAGAGCGGCGTGCCGATAACAGCAAAAAAGACAGGCATGAAATCACTTCTCTTTCCGAACGGAGGCGCAAATGCCCTCAGCTAAAAACAGGACAAAGAGCGTGAGCATCATACCTGCCATCACATAATTCAAGTTCAAGCCCGTCACCTCCTCAGCGTCTTTTGCCGCGCGTGCTGACCTTGCAGCTCGACTTGCTGCGGCCTTTGGTGCGGCGTACATGCACGGAGCAATACAGGTCAACGCTGCTGCCGCGCATCTTGTAGTTGCTCTTCCCCTTTGTATTTTTCATTGTTCAATATCCTCCGTTTCTGCTAAACAGTAATTCTTCAATTTCATCGGTAGAGAAGCCCACATCAAGCAGCTTGTCAATAGAGCTTGGCTCATACCCGTAGTAGGCGGCAACGCCTTTCAGCGTGTCCAGATATTCCTGCTCGGCTCTGTGCTGCTGCGGGACGGTTCTCCTCTGCACGGGATACAGCGAAAAGCTGCTCCATGGGCAAAGCAGGTTCGCAGCATCAAAAGAGGCCCTTTCCATCTGCCCAGTGGGACGGAGCTTCAAAATATCTCCGCAGTTCAGCTCGACGCGCTCCGGCTTGCCGGTGGGCAGATGCAGCCGTTTCAGTGCACGGTTCAAGATATCCTCGGTGGACGCATACAGGTACAGGCCGCAGTGGGGGTAGTAATAGAGACACAGCGGATTATCCCCCTTCACGAAGTACAGATTCTCCCGCTGGTCCAGCACGGTGAATGTAAAAGAGCCCTCGACCGTTTCCGCCATGTCTTTAAGGCTGGAAAAGTCGAGGGCATTTTTCTGCTCAATGAGCTGAACGGCCACATAACTGTCCGTCTCGATTCTTGTTTTCGGCAGGTGCTTGGTGCGGCGAAGAATGCCGTCGTTCCAGAGGACACCATTGTGCGCAAGGGCAAACGGCTTGTTTTCCGCGTAGCCGAGGAATGGGTGATTGTTTCGATTTCTTCGCGCATCGCCCTGTGTGGTCATACGGGTATGGCCCATGATGACCCTGCTGTCTGCTGGAATACGGAACCGCATCCGGTGAGCCTCTATGGGACGCTTGTAGATGCTCAAATGCCGGTGGGCGCAGTACGCGATACCGGTGGCGTCAGTGCCGCGTTCTTCACATTCCGTCGCCAATATGGAGAGGATGTGACTCTTCTCCTTGGCGCTGAATTGGTTCCTGCTGTCGATCAGGCCGAATAAGCAGCACATAATTAAACCTCCGCCTCGCTTTCTACCGGCTCGTTGATGTACAGGCGACGCTCCTTCAAGTACTGCACCAGCTCGGGCTGTGTGCAGCCAGAAACAAAAGTCGTCCAAGACATCGCCTTGATCTGTTCGTCTGACATGAAAAGAGCCACATCACAGATCCGGTCAAGGAGCTGTAATGTGGCAACGAGCGTATTGTACTTGAGTGTTCCGCGAAAGATGCGGAATTCAATGGTGTTCTTGTTGGTGAGGTTAACACTGGTGTAGCGACCGGCGTGAGCGCTCTTTTTAGCGTGGTCCAAAAGCTCTTGCGGCTGGTCCTTGTAGCCGTAACGGGCGGCCCACTGGTCGAGCTGGCTCTGCGTTCTTCGGGAGAACTTCAAAAGCTCTTCCCAGTTCTTTTCAACGAAATACAGAATGCGGGCAATCACGGCATCCTGCTGTGCTTCCGTTTCACCGAAAGCGTTGCGATTCACATGGACGTGCAAACCGCAAGTGCCTGCTTGGTGGCTGGTATAGCCCATCTGCACGGCCTTCCGCAAGATGGCGGCCCACGGCATTTCAGCCTGATGATATGCAAGTGTCATGGGATGTGTGACCATCTCAAAGCCGTCGTCCAGTGAGCCATCATGCTTGCAGTAAAGGTTTTCCAAGCCGTTGCCGTTGGCGATCGACATGACTTCGGCGGCGTTGTCATCGTCCTCACCGGCTCCGTCCACTTCCAGCTCCACGCCAAAATAGCGATCACCGTCCCCACGGAACAGCGGCTCGGGTTTGTAGTAATAATCCTGAATTGACTTGCGGGAAGTGCGGCTCGTGTAGCAGTCGTAGCAGAACGGATATTCGTTGCCGTCGCTCTCGCAGGCGTAATAAGTCTGGCTGATGCGGATGATATCACCGCAGCTGTGACAGTTTGTGTAGTGACGGTCATAGCAGTCCTGACAGAGCGGCGTGGATTCGTCTCCGGCGTTGTCGTCCCGCCAGATGCGCTCACCGCAGTGAGAGCAGAGAACGGTTTTGGCTTCCAAACAGTCCGGACAGAGAAGTTCGCCGCTGAAAGGGTAGAGCTCATCCTTGGGGAATTCTTCTCCACAGTCGGTGCAAACAAGCTTTGGCAGGGCAAAGACTTTGCTGTATTTTTCAATCAAATCGTCTGGTAACGATTCAAAATGTTCGTTGTCGGCTGGCACGGAACATACGAAAAACGTACCATAGACGATATCGTAGATTTCACCGGTTTCCGAGTGTTTCAAGGGGCGGTTCTGCGGCAGACCGGTCAGCTTGCCCTCATCGTTGCAAATCAGGACGACGGGATCGTTGAATGGGTAGACGGCTTCGATGAGGCCACCGACGAGGGACTGCATCGATGCGAGAGAACCGTCAATCTCGACAGGACGGGGCTCGGCGTTAGGGGCGATGAGCAAAATTTTCATTGAGATATCCTCCATATAAAAATAGAGCCGTAGATATTTCTGCGGCTCTTCATGAAGATAATATCTGCTTGTACTGCAAGAGTTTGCCGATTAGAAAATGTGCGAGCTACACAGTGTAGTATCTCTGCCCTGTAGGGTATGTTGATACGCCGGTGTCGTTTATCAATTCAACGCCGTAAAACCCCCGCTCATTTCTGTCACCTTCATGCTTTCTATCGTTAATTACTTTGTCCGCATAAAGGGCTGAAAAACGTTGCCCGAATCCACCTAAGGTAATAATGACAGGACATCCTTTCCTTATGCAAAAACGCAAAAACGCCTGATGTAAATCGCCAGTATAAGTAAAATTGTTCTGTAGGTCAGCAAAATGGCAATCTTCTTGGGCAAATTGCTGGATTAGTGAGTTTGTGTCAACTGGTGTAAATGATGGCGGAAACTGATCGTATACACACGAACGAAACTTAAATTGTCCCTCAAAAAGGTAGTTTCGCTTTTTCAATTCTTGGTAATAGAAGAGCGCTTTTGAGACAATGCCATCTTTCTCCGAAAGAAGTTTATCCAGCAGCTTTGTATCTTTGTGTTCCTGAGAAATCACGTTGTAAAAAGGGATACAAACAATTCGCTGAAAAAAAGCATCATCCCATTGTTTAAGCCTGATTGGGTGATTTGTGGAAAAGAGAAATTTACATTGGCCGTTATATGATCTGTTATCCTTATATTTTATATTTTGGCTGATTAAATCGTTTCCTGTAAGTAGCTTTATCCGCTCGATAGCTTTAGGGTCTGTTTTATTGTTGGATAGATCCATAGAAAGATTGAGCCGACTTCCCATAAATTCTGCCGGAAGATTGGCATCCCCTAATTGCGAAAGACTTAATCCTGTCACTCGACCCTTAGGAAAAATATTCTGGATGAAACGTCCCAGTACGCTCTTTCCGGTATTGGATGGACCCTGAAGAAGGAAAAATTTTTTTGCCATAATGTCAGGGGCGACAAGATATCCAATCATTTCCCAAATTCGGGTGACCAAGCTTTGATTTCCGCCCGCGGCGGAGTAAAAAAAGTTGTCGGCTACAGGAGTGACCGGAGCTGGCTCATAAGCAGAGCCGTAGGTATAGTAATGAATGTCAGAATAACAACACGAAAGCGCAAGTTGCTGTTCCCGAAATAGTTGGGGGGCAAAATCATAGTTGTGCAAAAAAAGCTGTTCTGAGTTGCAGTTCAATACACCATTAGCGAACCCAATATAACCATGATTTTCTGCAGGAGCATATTGCGGAATGCAACTGTCGTGTTGCAGGAAGTATGCGATTTCCTTAACCCTGCCTTTGCTTATGGGGATGTTGCAGAGTCGTAATTCATCAACAATTTTTGTTTCTAATTGTTCGGATGTGAGCTTTTCATAGTACCGGCCATTGCTGAAATGGAGATCTCCATCGATAATAGCCAATCCTAAACTAATTCTTATTTTCTCCGCTAATTGAATTGCGGGTAACGCATTACAGGCGGTCGAATCAGGCATACGCTTTCTCCTAACAGACACAAAACATTGGAACCACGGAACACCATAATCGAAAATGCGGCAAAGCTGTTCCAGCGTTCCAGAGTTTTGCTTAATAATAATTGATATAGAAATCAGAATTTCATATTTGTACGATCAATTAACGCTTGCATATATGCAAGCGTTAATTGTTTTTCCATTGAGCCGAGTTTTTCCCAACTGGCTAAACAATCCTTTTCATCCTTTTTTAGCCTCGCGTATTCATCTTCAACAGAAAAGAATTGTGCAAGCGTGATGCCAAATCCGGTGCAGAGCCTTTCGATGGAAGCAATAGATGGTGCGGCTGTTTTATATAAGATCGTGCTGAGCGATGAATACGGCATGCCCGCCTCTTTGGCGAGACGGTAAAGACTCCAAGAGCGAGCCTTGCAAAGTTCCTGAACACGGGCTGCTACGTTGAAGTCCTCCATGCTGCACCTCCGAAAAATGATAGTAATATTTTATCCGGAAGTGCGCATTTGCGTTAGACCACTAATCGCGATATATTTTTACTTGATTTTATATCGCAAATACGCTATATTTAAAACATAGCAAATACTTCAGATTTTGTTAGAGGGAGGTTTGACCATGTTTCAGGTAGCTGCGGAAATGATTGAAAAACTAAAGGACGCCTTGAGGTCGCAGCCCATTCCTGCGGTAAACGGTCCGCAAATCTATTATACTTGCGGAGGAGCTTGCTCGGGTAACTGCACAAATAGCTGTAAGGGTACATGCAGAGGAAGTTGCCAAGGTAGTTGTACACGTTCCTGCAAAGGTCACAGCAGATGAAAAGGCAAAGAGCGGCTCTTGCGCAAGAGCCGCTCTTGTTTCTATGGGGAGAGCGAAATGGAAGAAAGAAAAATAAAAACAGTTACTTTGACACTTACGCAGGCATGCAACCTTTCGTGTACGTATTGCTATGAACACCACAAAAGCAACCGCAAGATGAGTGTTGAGACCGCTAAAAGCATCGTGGATTACGAACTTAAAAACTTTGCAGATTTTGAGGGAATCGAATTTGATTTATTCGGAGGAGAACCTTTTCTCGCATTTGATTTAGTACGAGAAATTACGGATTACATTTGTTCGAAAAAGGGAGATATCCCTTGTACTGTATTCGCAACTACTAATGGTACATTAGTCCATGGTGAGGTCCAAGACTGGCTACGTAAACATGCGGGATGTTTTATTTGTGGACTGAGCCTTGATGGTACGCGGGAAATGCACAATGTCAATCGTTCAAATTCTTACGACGATATTGATCTTGACTTTTTCCTTGAAATGTACCCTGAACAGGATGTGAAAATGACCGTTTCGAGAGAAACTCTGCCGCATCTGGCGGAAGGAGTGATTGAGCTTCATCAAAAAGGATTTGCAGTGTCTTGTAATCTGGCGTATGAGATTGACTGGTCGGATCCTGAAAACTTGAGTGTGCTTACACGAGAACTGGAAGCTCTGATTTCATTTTACCTTGCGCACCCCGAAGTTGAGCCGTGCTCCATGCTGAATATGGGCATTTATAATGTTGGCTTGGAGCAGGATGAAGCATTTCGCTACTGTGGTGCTGGTTATTCCATGCGGTCTTATGACGTAGATGGCCGCGTATACCCTTGTCAGTTTTTTATGCCGTTGTCTGTTGGGGAGGACAAAGCTCAGAAGGCAAACGAGATAGTGTTCCCAAGTGAGGAGATTCCAAAAGAACTTTTGGATGATAAATGCCGTTCCTGCATCGTCCGTGCAGCATGTCCTAATTGCTTTGGCGCTAACTATGCTGCAACCGGAAGCATTTATCAGCGCGATGACAATATGTGCCGCCTGACAAAAATCATTATGAAAGCGCGCTCTTATTTCCGTGCGAAGCAGTGGGAACTCGGGCAACTGCACGAAACCGAAGATGACCTACAAACATTGCTTCGAGCAATTATTCATATTCAAGAGGAATTGGAGGTGTAGGATGGCAATTCTAAAACAAGAAGCAGCGATTACTGAGTATATGTGCTCGTGGTGTGGGAAGACCGTTAAGCAAACGCGGGGCGAGGGCCGCCCGCTGCCGGGGTATTGCCCGCGCAGGCCAAAAGACAAAGATGGCCGTATGAAACCGCATATATGGAGAGTCAATCGAAAATTTCTGTAAACTCGTTTCATAGATGTAATGATTTGCACCATCTTTCTTTTCCATCAAACAAACGAGGTGACCATTTTGCTGCATATAATTCTGATCGGCATTGTTGCCATCGTAGGGGGGAGTATTTACTTTGTGCTCCCGCTCGCAGTACAGCTTGTTCTTTTTGTAATCAACGCAATCGTTCCAGATCCTATTCCATATTTGGATGAAATCATTATGGTTGGGGGTATTTTGTCTAAGTTGAAAAAACTGGACGATATTGAATATTTCATTTCAGAGCATAAAGTGCTGTCCTGCATCATTGCTGTTGGGATAGTGATTTTACTGGTTCAGTTTCTGAGATGGATTTTCTGACAAGGAGGGAATCACAGATATGCCGCCGAACACTTTTGAAGCCGAGATTTTTTCATTTCCTCACACTTACACCAAACTTACATTCGGTACGGCGGGAATCAAAAAACTTGATAAGGTTATTTCAACTTACAAGATTCCTGACGGCGAACAGATCGTCGCCTATATGAAAGGGACAATCCCACTTTTTGGCCTGACAACCGAGGGGACGATCATCACCGACTGCGCTCTCTACATTCACCCCTGTCACGATGACTGGGCAGCAACAAATCGTTTTCCATTCAGCGAGATTTGCCGCTACGCTGTTTATATGAAGGACCCTAAGTCTGACGTTTACCTTGCGCGAGCAGAGCAGGTCAATACGATTTTAGGATGTACCCTTTTCGGCAAGAGCGTCGGCGGAATGGAGCTAACGCAGTTTATCCGCAGCTTACAAGCGGTACTGCTCGAAAAGTACGACTGGGCACGAGAGCAGAAAAAGCGCAGCATTCAGCAGCTATTCGTTGCGGTTCGGGCTTCAATGAAGCGCGGACGCATTAGTGATGACCAGTTAATGATGCTCGACAATTTCGGACTGGTAGGGGATGACTCTTTTCCTGCTAAGCTGCTCCGCGCGGAAGATATGTATCGATCCTGTGATTTTGAGAGCTACGACAGATTTGTGAACGCGCTTCCCTATGAAGAGCAGAAAAAGGTCAAAGAAAAACAAGGAGAATTCTCAAAAGCCTTGCAACAAGACTTGTCAGATCCGAAAGGCACTTTTGACCAAGACTATCTTTCTTCTGCCCATCAGAGCCTTTCCAACGCAAAGAGGACTGTCCCATCCGAAAAGATCATTTTCTGTTACCTCTGCATTCGCCTCGATAGAAATGTGGAATACAGGTTAGAAAAGGAAGCCCTCGCAAGATGTGACCGTGACGGAGCGCAGGAAGCTGAGGACTTTCTGCATTGCTTTCGGAACTGCCGCATGAACGAGGTATACCATGCTGTTCGGCTCGGGAAAAAACTGGATCCTGCATGGTATGATTGGCAAGACGATCTTGGCCTTACAGTCCTGCACTATGCGATTCTGTTGAAAAAGGAAGAACTCGTCTGGGATCTGCTGGACAAGCGGGAATGGTTTTCGCAGACGCCCGTGATTGACAGCCGTGCAATGGACTATATTGTATTGGCAAAGCTGATGGGGTTGTCAAATTGCGACCTGATCTTACAAAAAACCTACGAGCCGCTTGTTACATTACAACGAAGCCTAAAGGCCATGAAACGTCAGTTGTGGCTGAGAGAACGCCAGCTTGATTATCAGCAGGCCGTTATTCGCTCGGCAAAGCAGACGATCCATCAGGCCCGTTATGCTCCGTCAGATGAAAAACCGGACATTGATCTTGCGGAGTATGAAGAAAAGTATGAGCGTTGTCTTGATCAGATGCACGAGACAAAAGAGCGCATTCGAGCACTCAAAGAGTCCATTCCCGAAATTGAAGCCGAGATTGAAGAAGTAACAGCGGCTTCAATGGCACAAGCGGCAGATATGACGTACGAACTTTCGACAAGCACAGACCCGTTTCTGCATTACCTGTACAGGTACTATACCGACGCATCGCTGCGGGAGCACGTTTTGAAAGACTGCTCCGAAGTAAGTATTCTCTATTCCTGTTTGGGCTGTGAATTTGCTGTTCCAGCGGACGTTCTTATTGATTTGCCCCATAGGACAGCGCAGATTAACAGCAGCGAGAGGAAAGAAAACGCCCCGCACGTTTCTGAGCAAAGTACGCAGCCGCAGGATGCACCTATTGTTCGCCCATTTGGGGACTGCTGGTTTTCTTCCGCCGCGCGTCAGGATATGAAAGCGTTGAAAGAAGAGTATCACCGTCTCGCTAAACAATATCACCCCGATATTTGCGGCGACCGCCGCAGCCAGCAAATTTTTCAGGAGATATTAAATGAACGGGCAGAAATATTAGAGCGGATGGCGAAGGAATAAAATGTTTCTAACACTTTTCTAACACAATCCCCGCAAATGCCCGTGCTTCAACGCCTCTGTGTACGTTAAATCAAGAACAGCAAGATTTTTGCTACTAAAAAGTGCGAAGAACGACTCTAAATCGACTTGTTTCAAGCATATAGGAACATCAAAAATCGCCAAATCGCCCTCATAACCCGGAGGCCGTAGGTTCGAGTCCTGCCTCCGCAACCAGAAAGTCCTGATTTCTTGCGAAATCAGGACTTTTCCGCACTTTTGCGCCTAATATCTTACTTGCCGTTTTTCCTGACCCAAACGCTGACCCCAACGGGAGCGGATAGCGGAAAGCACTATACCGCACCAGAGAGAATGTTACCCATTGTTTTTGCCGCTTCACGCTTGGCCGAGGTCGTTACATGCGCATAAGTGTCCAACGTAAAGCCTGCTGAAAAATGCCCCAACATGCCAGACACGGTCTTGATGTCCACTCCGTTTTGCAGTGCCAGCGTTGCAAAGGTGTGGCGCAGGTCATGGAAACGCACCTTCGGCAACCCTGCCCGCTTCAGAACGCGGTGCAGCATGTGCAACACGCTGTCCGGCGACATGGGTCCTCCGCTTGGCGAGGGAAACACCCACTCGCTGTTCCCAACTTTGCATTTCTGCATTTTCAGAACGCTTATCGCATCTGCCGACAGCGGCAGGGTGCGGTAGGCGTTTTTTGTTTTCAGCGGCATCTCAA
>ERZ1026850.787-NODE-787-length-18665-cov-4.602579_pt1 | contig 18665 bp, 16 predicted proteins | sample MGYA00380155_ERZ1026850 | MGnify/ENA primary metagenome ERZ1026850 (study PRJEB33269, sample SAMEA4719791) | human gut metagenome | biome: human-associated habitat; feature: organic feature; material: feces | place: Cameroon | collected 2013-10 ... | reverse complement strand
TACGCACGGTGGTGTGAGAGGTCGGGGATTTATAAATCCCCTCCTACTCGATTGTGCCAAATAGAAAGCAGTCATTGGGGAGGGATATTCTTTTTCTGTCCTGGTATGAACGCTTCCGGTTTTTCATATATTTAATAGGATTAAAACCTCTTCGTAATAAGTTGTTTGGAAATGAGGATTTCTATGGGAAAAGGAAACAGGAAAGGCAGAAAAACAGACAGAAAGCTTGCACCTGTTATGTTTTTGGTAATACAGCTTGCACTCTTTGCTGTTGCAACATTATGGCTGTTGACGGAACTGTTAAATACAGTAAGGGATATGCCGGGAAAAATTACGCAGACAGAGGCAGAGAAGGTGGAAGCCATAGAAGTGACAGCTGATGGAAACTATATTAAGTGGGTAGATTTTAACGTGACCTGTGAAGCTATGGCAGAAGCCTATGCATTGGACACAGAAACCTATCAGGATGTGGTGCATTTAAACTGGATAGAACTGCTTGCCTATGTGGGGACGAAACAGGGCGGCAGGTTCGACAGGAACAGTGTAAGGGAGATCGATAAGGTGGCAGAGCAGTTAAAAAGCGGAGAGACCACCATGGATAAATTGACCAGGGATATGGAATATTACGACTATTATCTGGAAGCATATAGGGCAGTGCTTGGTGGTATGGTAGGAGAATTCTCTATGGAAACGGCAACTGGACAGAAAGATTATTATGGACTGAAGGCATTTTCACCCATTGCCAAAGGTTTTGATTACAGCCATTATGATGATTTCGGCTCCTCCAGAAGCTATGGCTATGCCAGACCACATCTGGGGCATGACATGATGGGACAGATAGGGACACCGATTATCAACATTGAAACCGGATACGTGGAAGCACTGGGCTGGAACCAGTATGGTGGCTGGCGAATCGGCATCCGCAGCCTGGATGGAAAACGGTATTACTATTACGCTCATTTGCGGCAGAATTACCCTTATGCCGAGGGACTGGAAGAAGGCATGGTGGTAACTGCCGGAGAAGTTATAGGTTATATGGGACATACGGGTTACAGTACCAAGGAAAATGTAAATAATATCGAAACGGTACATCTGCATTGGGGACTGCAGCTGATTTTTGATGAATCCCAGAAGGAAAGTGATAATGAAATCTGGATTGACTGTTATGAACTGACTAAATTTCTGTACCGGAACCGGAGCGAAGTAGCCAGGGTGGGGGATACCAGAGAATGGAAGCGGGTGTATCAGATGACAGACCCTGTCACAGAGGGATTTTCGTGGTAATTTTCGTAGAGCTTTTCGTGAAAATGATTGCAAAAAAAATATCGCTATGATACAATATGAGAAGCGAACAATGATAAAAAAATAACAATCATTGTCAAGCCTTAGAAATAAGGATTTGGAAAAATTTAAATACCAAAATGGAGGAAGAAAAAATGGCAAAAAAAGTTGTTTTGGCAGGCGCATGTCGTACAGCTATCGGTACCATGGGCGGTTCTCTTAGTTCTGTTCCGGCACCAGAGCTTGGCGCAATCGTAATCAAAGAAGCATTAAACAGAGCAGGTGTAGCACCTGAACAGGTTGATCATGTATATATGGGATGTGTTATCCAGGCAGGACTTGGACAGAACGTAGCACGTCAGGCATCTATCAAAGCAGGTCTTCCGAACGAAGTTCCTGCAGTTACGGTAAACGTTGTATGTGGTTCCGGTCTGAACAGTGTTAATATGGCAGCACAGATGATTATGGCTGGTGATGCTGACATTGTTGTAGCAGGTGGTATGGAGAACATGTCCAGAGCTCCTTACGCAGTTCCACAGGCACGTTTCGGATACAGAATGAACAATGGTACTTTAGTAGATACCATGGTTAACGATGCTCTTTGGGATGCATTCAATGACTATCACATGATTAAGACCGCAGATAACATCTGTGAAGAGTGGGGACTTACCCGTGAAGAACTGGATGAGTTCGCATTAAAGAGCCAGTTAAAGGCAGAAGCAGCTCAGAAGAGCGGTGCTTTCGATAAAGAAATCGTACCTGTAATGGTTAAGAAGAAAAAAGAAATGGTAGAGTTCAAAGTAGATGAAGGACCAAGAGCAGGTTCTACTATCGAAGGACTTCAGAAACTTCGTCCAATCAACCCTAACGGATTCGTTACAGCAGGTAATGCTTCCGGTATCAACGATGGTGCAGCAGCTATCGTAGTTATGAGCGAAGAGAAAGCAAAAGAATTAGGCGTAAAACCTATGGCTACTTTCGTAGCAGGCGCACTTGCAGGATGCAGACCAGAAGTTATGGGTATCGGACCTGTTCCGGCTACTAAGAAGGTTATGGCAAAAGCTGGCTACAAGATTGAAGACTTCGACATTATTGAAGCAAACGAAGCATTTGCAGCACAGTCTGTAGCAGTTGGTAAAGAACTTGGTATTGATGTTGACAAGCAGTTAAATCCTAATGGTGGTGCTATTGCATTAGGACATCCTGTTGGAGCATCCGGATGCCGTATCTTAGTAACTCTGCTTCATGAGATGGAAGCAAAAGATGCTAAGAAGGGTCTTGCCACACTGTGTATCGGTGGTGGTATGGGTTGTGCTACTATCGTTGAGCGTGACTAATAGAAAGAAAGGTAGAAAACATGGAATTCGTATTATATGAAGTAAAAGGACAGGTTGGTATCATCACAATCAACCGTGAAAAAGCATTAAACGCTTTAAATTCCGCTGTACTGGATGAACTGGACAAGACTCTTGACAGTGTAGACCTTGATGCAGTAAGATGTCTGATTTTAACAGGTGCAGGACAGAAATCCTTTGTAGCTGGTGCAGATATCGGAGAAATGAGCACCTTAACAAAAGCAGAAGGCGAAGCTTTCGGTAAGAAAGGCAACGATGTATTCCGTAAATTAGAAACATTTCCGATTCCTGTTATTGCAGCAGTAAACGGATTCGCATTAGGCGGCGGCTGTGAGATTTCCATGAGCTGCGACATCAGAATCTGTTCTGAAAATGCAGTATTTGGTCAGCCGGAAGTAGGTCTTGGCATTACACCTGGATTTGGTGGTACACAGAGACTTGCAAGAATCGTTGGACCTGGCATGGCGAAACAGATGATTTACACAGCAAGAAATATCAAGGCTGATGAAGCATTCAGAATTGGTCTTGTAAATGCGGTATATCCCCAGGAAGAGTTAATGGCAGCAGCAGAGAAGATGGCAGCAGGCATTGCAAAGAATGCACCAATCGCTGTCCGTAATTGTAAGAAAGCTATCAACGATGGATTAGAGGCTGGTATGGACGAAGCAATCGTTATCGAAGAGAAATTATTCGGTGACTGCTTTGAGACAGAAGACCAGAAATATGGTATGGCATTTTTCTTAGATAAGAATAAAGAAAAAGTAAAAGAGCCATTCAAAAACTGCTAATCAATAAACAATAAAAATATATAGGAGGACTTACGATGAAAGTAGGTATTATCGGTGCAGGAACAATGGGTTCCGGTATTGCACAGGCATTCGCTATGACAGATGGTTATGAAGTTTGTCTTTGCGATATTAAAGAAGAGTTCGCAGAAGGCGGAAAAGCAAAAATCCAGAAGAACATGAACTTCCTTGTAGGCAAGGAAAAAATCAGCCAGGAGAAGGCTGATGAAGTTATGGGAAAAATCACAACAGGTTTGAACAATATCTGTGGTGAGTGTGATTTAATCGTTGAGGTTGCTCTTGAGAAACTGGAAATCAAACAGTCTATCTTTAAAGAGTTACAGAGTATTGTTGGCAAAGACTGTATCTTTGCTTCCAACACATCTTCTCTTTCCATCACAAAGATTGGTGAAGGCTTAGACAGACCTGTAATCGGTATGCACTTCTTCAATCCTGCAGACAGAATGAAACTGGTTGAAGTTATCAGAGGCGAGAACACAACACAGGAGATGGTAGACAAGATTACAGCTATTGCAACTGAAATCGGAAAGACACCTGTACAGGTTAAGGAAGCTCCTGGTTTCGTAGTAAACAGAATCCTTATTCCAATGGTTAACGAAGCAATCGGTGTATTAGATGCTGGTACAGCTTCTGCAGAGGATATCGATGTAGCTATGCAGCTTGGTGCATCCCATCCAATGGGACCTCTGCACTTAGGCGACTTAATTGGTCTTGACATCTGTCTGGCAATTATGGAAGTTCTCTACAATGAGACAAAAGATGAGAAATACGCTCCACAGCCACTTCTTAAGAAGATGGTAGCGGAGAAGAAACTTGGCAGAAAGACAGGAGTAGGTTTCTTCGACTACAGCAAGTAATTAAACAATGCAGACAAATACGATACCCAGAGTTATGCATGTATGCATGACTCTGGGAAAGCGTATTTATAAAATTATTTATTCAATCAATATGGAGGAATAGAAAATCATGGATTTTACTTTAAGCAAAGAACATGAAATGGCGAGAGCTCTGTTCAGAGAGTTCGCTGAAAAAGAAGTAAAACCTCTCGCTCAGGAGGTAGACGAGACAGAAGTTTTCCCAAGAGAGACAGTTGAGAAAATGGCTAAATTAGGTTTCATGGGAATCCCGATTCCAAAGGAATACGGCGGACAGGGCTGTGATATCTTAACATACGCTATGTGTGTTGAGGAACTTTCCAAAGTTTGTGGTACTACAGGTGTTATCGTATCTGCACATACATCCCTTTGCTGTGACCCGATTCTGACTTATGGTACAGAAGACCAGAAACAGAAATACTTAGTTCCCCTTGCAAAAGGTGAGAAGCTGGGTGCTTTCGGTTTAACAGAGCCAGGTGCTGGTACAGATGCCCAGGGACAGCAGACAAAAGCTGTTTTAGATGGTGATGAGTGGGTATTAAATGGCTCCAAGTGCTTCATTACAAATGGTAAAGAAGCTGATGTATATATCATTTTTGCAATCACAGGCGTTGTTGAGAAACGTGGCAGAATGACAAAAGAGATTTCTGCATTCATCGTAGAAAAAGGAACTCCTGGATTCACATTTGGTACAAAAGAGAAGAAGATGGGTATCCGTGGTTCATCCACATACGAATTAATCTTCACAGACTGCCGTATTCCTAAGGAGAACTTATTAGGACAGCAGGGTAAAGGTTTTGCTATCGCAATGCATACTCTGGATGGTGGACGTATCGGTATCGCATCCCAGGCACTTGGTCTTGCAGAGGGTGCATTAGAGACAACTATCGAATATGTAAAAGAAAGAAAACAGTTCGGCAGAGCAATCGGTGCATTCCAGAATACACAGTTCCAGTTAGCTGATATGGCTACTAAGACAGAAGCTGCCCAGTTATTGGTATACAAAGCTGCAAGAGCTAAAAATACACAGAAGGTTTATTCTGTAGAAGCTGCTAAAGCTAAATTATATGCAGCAGAAGTTGCTATGGAAGTAACAACAAAGGCTGTTCAGTTACATGGTGGATACGGTTACATCAGAGAGTACGATGTAGAGCGTATGATGCGTGATGCTAAGATTACAGAGATTTATGAAGGAACAAGCGAAGTTCAGCGTATGGTTATCTCTGGCTCACTTTTAAAATAATTGGTATTAAATAAAATCAAAAGGAGAAAATACAATGAAAATTGTTGTTTGTGTTAAACAGGTTCCTGATACAAAGGGTGGCGTTAAGTTTAATCCAGACGGAACACTTGACAGAGGTGCTATGCTTACAATCATGAACCCAGATGATAAAGCAGGTCTTGAAGCAGCACTCAGATTAAAAGATCAGTATGGTGCAGAAGTAACAGTTGTAACAATGGGACTTCCTAAAGCAGAAGAAGTTCTTCGTGAAGCAATGGCCATGGGAGCAGACAATGGAATTCTTGTAACAGACAGAGTTCTTGGTGGTGCTGATACATGGGCAACTTCCACAACACTTGCTGGTGCACTTAGAAACTTAGATTATGACCTCATCATCACAGGCCGTCAGGCTATCGATGGTGATACCGCTCAGGTTGGTCCTCAGATTTCTGAGCACTTAAACATTCCTGTAATCTCTTATGCACAGGATATTAAAGTAGAAGGCGACAGCGTTATCGTTGAGCGTCAGTACGAAGACAGATATCATGTCGTAAAAGCTAAGATGCCTTGTCTGATTACAGCTCTTTCTGAATTAAATGAGCCTCGTTACATGACTCCAGGCGGAATCTTCGATGCATACAAGAAAGAGATTACGGTATGGGGAAGAGCAGACTTAAAGGATGTTGATGACTCCAACTTAGGTCTGAAGGGTTCACCTACCAAGATTGCAAAAGCATCTGACAAAGTAAGAAAAGGTGCTGGCGAAAAGGTTACTCTTGACCCTGATGAAGCAGTAAGCTACATTGTTGACAAGTTAAAAGTAAAACATGTCATCTAATATATCAGGGACAGGTCCAAATCTTATCTAACTATTAAAGTATAGAGAAAGGAATGTAAAAATGAACTTAGAAGAATACAAGGGAGTATATGTCTTTGCTCAGCAGGTAGATAATGAAATCAGCAGTATTGCATTCGAATTACTTGGTAAAGCAAAAGACCTTGCTAAAGATTTAAATACAGAAGTAACAGCTATGTTATTAGGTTCCGGAATCAAAGGACTGGCAGACCAGCTTGCTGAGTACGGTGCTGACAAGGTTATCGTAGTAGATGACCCTGAATTAAAAGATTACAGAACAGAGCCTTATGCACATGCACTGGCATCCATCATTAACAAATATAAACCTGAAATCGTACTGGTTGGTGCAACAGCAATCGGTAGAGATTTAGGTCCTAGAGTTTCCGCAAGAGTAGCTACAGGTCTGACAGCAGACTGTACCGTTCTTGAGATTGGTGATTTCCCATTACAGGCAATGCCAGGCCAGGAGCAGTTACACAACCAGTTATTAATGACACGTCCTGCATTCGGTGGAAACACAATCGCAACTATCGCTTGCCCTTACAACCGTCCTCAGATGGCAACTGTTCGTGCAGGTGTTATGCAGAAAATCGAGCCAATCAAAGGCGCAAAGGCAGTTGTAGAAGAGTACAATCCGGGATTTACGCCAGACAACAAGTATGTTGAGATTCTTGACATCGTTAAATCTGTAACAGATACAGTAGATATCATGGATGCTAAGATTCTGGTATCTGGTGGCCGTGGTGTTGGCAGTGCTGAGAACTTCAAGATTCTGGACGACCTTGCAGAGGTACTTGGTGGTACCGTAAGCTGCTCTCGTGCAGTTGTAGATTCCGGCTGGAAGCCAAGAGATTTACAGGTAGGTCAGACCGGTAAGACGGTTCGTCCTAACGTATACTTCGCAATCGGTATTTCCGGAGCAATCCAGCACGTAGCTGGTATGGAAGAATCTGACATCATCATCGCTATCAACAAAGATGCTGATGCACCTATCTTCGATGTCGCTGACTATGGTATTGTAGGCGACTTAAATAAGATTGTTCCTAAGCTGACAGAAGCATTAAAGGCTGAAATCGCAGCAGCAAAATAAATAACAATTCTTATGAAGCTAAGAAGGCGTTGACCGAAAGGTTGATGCCTTCTTTTTTACGCTTCTTAAACAAACTTTTTTCACGCATTTTCAGAGGAATATGGTAAGATAGGGGCATGGAAACTATGATAACAGTAAATCACCTTACAAGTGCATACGGAAGAAAGCAGATATTGCGGGATATATCTTTTACTGCCGGGAGGGGAGAGTGTGTCGGTATCGTTGGTGCCAATGGCTGCGGAAAGTCTACGCTGCTTTCCATTCTGGCTGGGGTACAGAAGCCGAAATCCGGGGAAGTTATGTACTATGAATATCCTGCATGGAGCAGTTCTGGGAAGAAGTACGGCATCAGGGTAACCTGCAATCGGGAAGTGATTCGGAAGATGACCGGCTATGTACCACAGGAGAATCCGCTGATTCCTGAATTATCGGTATATGATAATCTTCGCATCTGGTATCCCAACCGAAAACAGTTGGACAAAGAACTGGCAGAAGGAGCACTGCATTTATTAGGAATAGATGAATTTGTACATAAAAAGGCAGAGAAACTGTCCGGTGGGATGAAGAAACGGGTCAGTATCGGAATTGCCATGGCAGGTATGCCGCCTATCTTACTGCTGGATGAGCCAGGTGCAGCACTGGATTTGGTCTGTAAGGCAGAGATTCATCGTTATCTGGAAGCGTATTTAGCCAGAAAAGGAACCGTGGTTATTACGACTCATGAGGCGGAAGAACTGGCGTTGTGTGATAAGTTGTATGTGATGAAAAATGGGATACTGCATCCGGCAGACCCGGCTTTGCGGGGCGAAGCACTGGTAAAGTTATTTTAGGGACTGTTTGGTGTGAGCAAACCTAATAGAATCCGGGAATGGAATTCTGTTGAAAAGCATAAGACAGATATACAATAAGAAAGTTGTAAAGTAAGGAACTGTGAAGTAGGAAAGTTGTAAAATAAGAAGAATTTAGATAACAGAGATACAGGAAGGATAGAAAGAAAATGGAAACAGGAACCAACTGGCAGCCAGACAGCCAACACACCAATCAACAGGAGATTCCGATTCCCCAGTTACCGCCTCAGGGCATGGGGAACACACAGGGAATGGGATATGGAAATATCGTGCCGCCCCAGAAGAAAAATCACACAAAGGTATGGATTGCCCTGGGTGTCATTCTGGCAGTCGTGATGGTGGCAGGCACTACTGCGGCAGCAGTGCTGTTAAATTCCCCCAGGTATATTGTGGCAAAGGCAGGAGCCAGTCTGTTACAGGAAATCGAACAGGTACAGATACCGGCGGACAGTCAGCCTGACTGGGCAGGAGTCGCCCAGATGCTTGGAGAAGAAGGCGGGCATACGAAGAATCGGTGGAATGTGTCCAGTGATGTGTTCGCAGAGTGGCTGGGGCAGTCCATTACTTTAGGGGTGGACATGGATTCTTATCTGGATAAGAAAACGAAGCAGATGAGTGGCAATGTGGCACTTAGCGTGATGAACAACAACCTGTTGGATATGGATATTTATGCTGAACAGGATACTATTTGCTTTTCCATCCCGGCACTTTTCCTGGAAGATATGTATTTCAGTTCCCAGAATATTGTGAGCCAGTACAATCGCTCCCCGTGGGCAGATTACCATAGACTGGACAGGGAGGATTTCTCTATCGATTTATTTCAGACCTATTCCTATATGGACAGAGAGCCGTTTACACAGAACTATGCAGAAGAGTTAGCGGCACTCAGCCAGAAGATTTCCATGGAAAAGGTAGAGAAGGGCTTGTACCGGATTACCCTGCCACAGGCGGAGACAGAAGCCCTCTTACAGGCAGTGGCAGAAATGGAAGACCTGCAACAGGAGATTCCCTGCCAGCAGTTTTTGCAGGATGAGGTAAAGCTGTTACTGGAACTGGATGGAAACAAACGGATAGAAAGTATCGTACTGGAAGAGCCAGTGGCGATTCTGGATGGAAAAGATACCCTGGAAGGAGAAGTCTTTTTCTTGGGAGAGAAGAGAAGCATCGATAAGGTACAGGGTAAAATCATTGTAACAGAGGATGGAGAAGAGGCTCTTCGGTTGGTGGTACAGCTTATTCCAACGGCAGAGGATACAACCTATGGTATGGAGGCTTCGGTAAAGTGTACCAGTAACGGGCAGCTTTCCAGAATCGATTATCAGAGAGAATATGACAGCGATAGGGCAAAGTTCCAGATAGAAGCTACGGTGGATACCCAGGAGGAAACGGTAGCGGTGCAGACGGAAGGGACTTTTGAGGACGTAGCGGCAGAGAATACACTGCACCTGAATCTGGAAGAACTTACGGTAAGTATGGATGGTAAAGACCTTTATAAGATTAGCGGAGAACTGTTGGTAGAGCCGCTGCAGGAGGAAGTAGTAAGAACGGTGGAAGCCAGGACAGATTTCTTTGCCATGACAGAACAGGACTGGGAGGAAATAGCCCTGCAGGTCATCAATAAGTATGGAACCCTGTGGGATGCATTGCAGTAAGGGCAAAGCGAAGGACGAAAACGAAGATGAAGTGGCAGTATTTACGGGTGCAGTTGAAAAAAACGGTCTGTATGATACCGGGAATGTTAGGAATGGCAGTCATGCTGATAGCAGTAATCGGCATGACTGCTTTTTGTGCTGTCCGTTTGCAGCAAAAAGAAGCCCTGCAAATAGATGCCGCAATTGCGGTAGTTCTGGAGGGGGACAATGCCATGACCGGCCTGTTACTGCCTTATGTGGAACAGATGGAGAGTGTGTCAGCCTATTGTCATTTTGAACAGATGGACAGGCAGACGGCGATGGAAAGTCTGGAGATGGGAAAAGTGGTGGCTGTGGTCATATTGCCGGAACAGCTTCTGGAGGGGATTATGGACGGCACCAATCCTTCGGTGGAGGTATATTTCCAGGGAAAGTCCGGAATAGAACAGTTTCTGTTTACCAGGCTGTTACAGTCTGGTGAAGGGCTGCTAAACGTGGCGCAGGCGCAAATCTATGGGGCATACGATACGACAAAGGAATATGGCAGAATGGAACAACTGGCAGAAATGGAAGAGGCAATCGACAGTTATAACCTTGCTTTTGCCTTAGACAGAATGGCAGTATTCCATACCATATCGTTATCCGATACTGGGCAGATGAGTCTGGCAGAGTATTATCTGGCAGCAGCCCTGGTATGGTTCTTCCTGTTGTTTGGTATGGCATTATATCCGGTTATGACCCCGGAAAGTGCCAGCCTGCGGGGACAGTTGGCAAGACAGGGGACAGGAAGGGTATGGCAGGTCTTTACCAGATGGCTGTGTGGGTTAGTCATGATGCTGTTAATCGCCCTGCTTATGCTTGTGGCGGGAAAAACGATAGTCCGGTTGACACCGGAAAAGCTGTTGCTGGTCTGTCTGGCACTGATGATGATTACGTTGTATGTGACCTTACTGTACCGGTTAGGCGGCAGAGGCAGTATGGGAATCCTGCTCATTTTCCTGACCTCTACGCTGATGAGTTATGCTTCCGGTGCCATTGTGCCGAAGGCATTGTTGCCGGAGCAGATAAGGCTGTTGGGGGAGAAACTTCCTACCGGCTATCTGATTCCTGTGGCAGGGCAGCTTGTAAGTGATACCTACCGGGGACAGACAGGAATGGTGGTAGCTGGACTGGTTGGTTATATGGTGTTTTTCGCTTTGCTCTTATTTGGGCTGGAGAAGGTGGCAGCTTTGCAAAGTGGCAGGCAATAGAAATAGTGACAGGAAGCCGGAACGGCAGCAGGAAACCGAAATAGCTAGAGGAAACCGAAATGACAGCAGGAAGTAAAATGGGTGTGAAAATCAGAACAGATACAGAAAACAGGGAAATATAGATAGGAAAAGTGTCGAATGAAGTCTGAAAATGAAGGAAAAATTGCATATCTGACATGGCTTTTTCTGCTAGGCAAGCGATTGCTGAAACAGCCCGCCTTTCTGGCACTGCTTCTGGCAATTCCTCTGCTTGCTTACGGGGGAAAACGGATAGAACAGGAAGAAAATGGAACGGTTTTGGTGGCAGTCTGTATAGAGGATGGCACCTGGCAGGAGAGGCTTACAGACCTACTGATGATGGAAAATGAGGAGGAAAAAAAGTCGGAAGAGGATGAAAAAGAGCAAAATACGACGGAAATCCTGCAAGTTGCGTTCTATGAAACACCACAACAGGTAGAGCATACGGTATTGCGGGGCAAAGCAGACTGTGGTTTTGTGATTCCGGAGCAGATAGAAGAGGAGTTAGTAACAGGAAACTGGAAGGGGGTAGTGGATTGTTATGAAACCCCGGCAAGCAGCTTTGCAGCAATCGCCAGAGAGAAGATTGCAGGGGCATTGTTTCAGCTCTATGCAGAGGAAAAATATACGGATTATATAGAAGAAACAGTGGGCAGGGATGCCGTGGATTTTGCGTGGAATGCCTATGAGATGCACCGACTGGATGGCAGTACCTTTTCTTTTTATTATGAAAGAACAGGAAAGGTGGAAAATGAAAACGAAAAAGCCGGTGCGGGGGAAAGGGAAACAGAAATAATGGGAACAACTGGAACAACCGGGACAGGGAACGGAACGGGAACTGTTTTCCCACTGCGGGGGATTCTGGCGACACTGATTTTCCTCAGTGCCCTGTGCGGTATGCTGGAATATGAAAAGGATAAGAAGGAGAAACGTTTTGTCAGGCTGGTTCCGGGGTATGTGAATTTTGTGGCAGATGTATGGATACCAACGGTCTTTACCTCCTGCATGGTACTGTTTTGCATGGGTATCCGGGAAATTGGCAGATTGCTTGTTTTTCAGTTTATTCTTATACTGTATTGTAGTATAATCAGAATGGTGTTACGAGGGAGAGAAATGGTAGCAGTGGCAATCCCGATTCTGATTACGGGAAGTCTTGTGTGCAGCCCGGTATTTATCCGGCTGGCATCCTATGTGCCATTGTTTGCTATACTGGAAAAGCTGTTTCCGACAACCTATTATTTGCTTCTGTAAGGAAACAAAGGCAGAAACGAGGAATGATGATGGCAAAGAATAAAGAGATTAAGACAAATGCAATGCGTATTCTGGAGAGGGAGAAGATTCCTTTTAACCACTACACTTATGAATGTGAAGAATTCGTCGATGGGATTCAGGTGGCGGATATGCTGGGACTGCCCCATGAAAAGGTGTATAAAACCTTAGTGACGGTAGGAAACAGCAAGAATTATTTCGTCTTTGTGCTGCCGATTGAGGCAGAACTGGATTTGAAGAAGGCAGCCAGGGCAGTGGGCGAGAAATCATTAAGTATGCTGCATGTGAAGGATATCAACAGTGTGACCGGGTATATCCGGGGCGGCTGTACGGCAGTGGGAATGAAGAAGCAGTATGTTACGAGGATTGATGCTTCGGCGCAGGAATTACCCCAGATGATTGTCAGCGGTGGCAGACTTGGCTCCCAGATAGAATTAAGGCCGGAGGACTTATGTAAGGCAGCCAGGGCAGAATTTGCAGACGTGATTGTGCAGTAACCTCTATAAAACAACAGATACGATAACAATGCAAAATGTAGAGATAAAGTACCATAAGGCAGGGTGCCATGGAGATAAAGTATCCCAGAGAGAATGAGGACAGTTTATGAGATTAGCAGAATTAAAGAAATATAATCCGATTACGATTCAGTGTCATGACAATCCTGATGCAGACACGATTGCATCTGGCTTTGCCATGTATCGGTATTTTGAGAGTCTTGGAAAGGATGTGCAGTTAATCTATGCCGGCAGGAACCGGATACAGAAACCGAACCTGTTACTGATGCTGGAGCATCTGGAGATACCAATTACTTATGTGGAGGATGTTCGGGCGTTCCTGGAGCATTACCCGGAGCATACCATACCGGGATTGTTGCTTACCGTAGACTGCCAGTATGGCGCAGGTAATGTGACGAAGCTGCCGGCAGAGAATGTGGCAGTCATCGACCATCATCAGGTGGAAATCCGGGACAGCAAAGAGGTGGAAATCAATCCCCATTTAGGAAGCTGCTCTACCCTGGTGTGGAGTATGCTGCGTCAGGAAGGCTTCGCAATTACGGATACCAAGCTGGGAACTGCTCTGTATTATGGACTCTATACGGACACCAATCAGTTCGCGGAGATTTTTAACCCATTGGACATAGATATGCGTGAGTCTTTGCCTTGCGAGATGTCATTGATTACTCTGTTCCGTAACTCCAATCTTTCTTTGCAGGAGATGGAAATTGCCGGGGTGGCAATGATTCGTCATATCTATAACAATGACTACCACTATGCGATTATCAAATCCCAGCCCTGTGACCCGAATATTCTGGGTCTTATCAGCGATTTTCTGATTCAGGTGGCAGAGGTGTATTGCTGTGTGGTTTACAATGAGGCAGTGGACGGCTTTAAGTTTTCGGTCAGGAGCTGCGTCAAGGAAGTGCAGGCCAATGAACTGGCAGCTTTTCTGGCAGAGGGAATCGGCTCCGGTGGTGGACATAAGGAGAAAGCCGGTGGTTTTATTAATGAGAGACTGTATGAAAATGTCTATCCTACACTGCATACGGAAGCCTTTTTCAGTGAACGGTTAAATGATTACTTTGATAACTGTGAGATTATTTATGCCAGAAATTATCAAATGGATATTACCGGTATGCAGTCCTATGTGGAGAAAAGGATTCCACTGGGATATGTGGAGGCAAGTAAGCTGCTGCCGGCAGGTACGCCGGTTACGATTCGTACTCTGTATGGTGATGTGGATATGGTCGCAGAGGAAAGCCTGATTATCATGATTGGTATGAAAGGGGAAGTGTATGCTACCCGCAAGGAAGTGTTTGAGAAGACCTATGAGGTAACAGAGGAAACCTACGAAGACCAGGTAAAAGCAGAGGGGCGCAGGATAAAATACCGCCCGACCCTTCATAACCGGGACAGCGGAGAAGTCTTTCAGTTATTTGATTATGCGAGAATATGCCTTGCCAGCGGCGGAACCCATATTCATGCGAAGAAGCTGGAGAAACGGGTAAAAGTTTTTAGTAAATGGGATGAAGAACAGTATACTCTTGGCAACATTGGGGATTATCTGGCAGTACGGTGTGAGGACAGACAGGATATCTTTGTGGTGGAAAAAGATATTTTTAACAGAACCTACGAGAAAATAAAGCATAAGAATTGACAATAAAGACATTGCTTTTCACGAGCATGGCTGTTAGAATAAGAATGGATTCCAGCAAATGGAAAGCTTAATGAAAATAATAAAAATAGAAAGGATGTAAAGTTATGGCATTAGTAACAACCACAGAAATGTTCAAGAAAGCTTACGATGGCGGTTATGCAATCGGTGCTTTCAATGTAAACAACATGGAAATCGTACAGGGTATTACAGAGGCAGCAGGCGAATTAAACAGCCCTGTTATCCTTCAGGTATCCAAAGGAGCTCGTGCTTACGCTAACCATACTTATTTAGTAAAGTTAGTAGAGGCAGCAGTTATCGAGAATCCACAGATTCCGATTGCTCTTCACTTAGACCATGGTGACAGCTTTGAATTATGTAAATCCTGTATCGATGGAGGATTTACCTCTGTCATGATTGATGCTTCCTCCAAATCTTTTGAAGAGAACATCGCTTTAACAAAACAGGTTGTAGAGTATGCACATGCACATGGTGTTGTAGTTGAGGCAGAGCTTGGTACTCTGGCTGGTATTGAAGATGAAGTAGTAGTTGAAGCTGGTAAAGAGGCTTATACCCGTCCAGAAGAAGTAGAAGAGTTCGTTGACAAGACAGGATGTGACTCCCTTGCAATCGCAATCGGTACTTCCCATGGTGCTTACAAGTTTACAGCAGCTCAGTGTACAAGAAATGCTGATGGTATTCTGGTTCCACCTCCACTTCGTTTCGATGTATTAGAGGAGTGTATCAAACGTCTTCCTGGATTCCCTATCGTTCTTCACGGTTCCTCTTCTGTACCGCAGGAATTCGTAAAGATGGTTAACCAGTATGGCGGAAATATGCCTGATGCAGTAGGTATTCCGGAAGAGCAGCTTCGTGAAGCAGCTAAACTTGCTGTATGTAAGATTAATATCGACTCCGATATCCGTCTTGCTATGACAGGTAATATCCGTAAATACTTTGCAGAGCATCCAGACCACTTCGACCCTCGTCAGTACTTAAAGCCAGCTAGACAGGCTGTTAAGGATATGGTTGCTCATAAGATTGTTAACGTTCTTGGTTCTGACGGAAAAGCTTGATGATTTGTCCGGTAATGCCGGACAGGCAGTAGGATAAAGAATAGATACAGGGTGTCTGCATTGCGCAGATACCCTGTTGTTGTCTGGAATGCAGGCATATTTGGAGCAGATTGTCCGGAATTTCGTTATCTTTTCGTTATCCGGGGAAATTCTTCTTCCTATTTTATTTTTACTATGGTAAAATAGCAACAGTGGCAGTATCCTTGTATTTCCTGGAAATACAGGACAGTTACTGGAACGTGAAACTGGAGGAGGCAGTGACCGGAGAAAAAACGGTTACACAGAGCATCTATGAGTGAAAAGGAAAAGAATGTAGTAACAGAGGAAACAGAGACAAAGGAAGTTGTTTCCAAGAATTTTATTGAACAGATTATCGAGAAAGACCTGGCAGAAGGTGTTTATGATACCGTGCATACCCGATTTCCACCGGAGCCCAATGGGTATCTGCATATCGGACATGCAAAGAGTATTTTATTAAATTATGGACTGGCATCTGAATATGGCGGCAAATTTAATATGCGTTTTGATGATACCAATCCGACGAAGGAGAAGAGTGAGTTCGTAGAGTCCATCAAAGCAGATGTACAGTGGCTTGGTGCTGACTACGAGGACAGACTTTTCTTTGCATCCAATTACTTTGAGCAGATGTATGAGGGCGCCATTCAGTTAATTAAGAAGGGCAAAGCTTATGTTTCCGATTTATCCGCAGAGGAAATGAGAGAGTACCGCGGAACTTTAACAGAGCCCGGCAAGAATGACCCGAACAGAGAACGAAGTGTAGAAGAGAACCTGAGACTGTTCGAGGAGATGAAAGATGGTAAGTATGCAGACGGAGAGAAGACGCTCCGTGCGAAGATTGATATGGCATCTCCGAATATCAATATGCGTGACCCGATTATTTATCGTGTGGCACATTTATCCCATCAGAATACAGGAGATAAATGGTGTATTTACCCAATGTATGATTATGCCCATCCGATTGAGGATGCGATAGAAGGCATTACACATTCCATCTGTACTTTGGAATTCGAGGACCACAGACCATTATATAACTGGGTGGTAACGGAACTGGAGTACCCGCATCCACCGAAACAGATTGAGTTTGCAAAGATGTATCTGACGAATGTGGTAACCGGGAAGAGATACATTAAAAAGTTAGTAGAAGATGGTATTGTAGACGGCTGGGATGACCCAAGACTGGTTTCCATTGCCGCATTAAGAAGAAGAGGATTCACACCGGAATCTATCCGTATGTTTGTAGACTTATGTGGTGTATCCAAGGCAAATTCTTCTGCAGAGTATTCTATGTTGGAGTATTGTATCCGGGAAGATTTGAAGATGAAGCGTGCCCGTGTCATGGCAGTGCTTGACCCGGTTAAACTGGTCATTGACAATTATCCGGAAGGACAGACCGAATACTTGGAAATCGTCAACAATCCAGAGAATGACAGTTTGGGTAAGAGAGAAGTACCTTTTGGTAAAGAATTATATATTGACAGAGAAGATTTCATGGAAGAACCACCGAAGAAATATTTCCGTCTGTTCCCAGGCAATGAAGTACGTCTTATGGGTGCCTACTTTGTAACCTGTACCAGCTATGAAAAGGATTCCGATGGTAAAGTGACAGTTGTTCATTGTACCTATGACCCTGCTTCCAAAGGTGGCAACAGCCCGGATGGACGTAAGGTAAAGGGAACCATTCACTGGGTATCTGCAGCGGATGCTGTGAAAGCAGAGGTAAGGTTATACGAGAATATCATTGATGAAGAGAAGGGTGTCTACAATGAAGACGGCAGCCTGAATCTGAATCCGAATTCTCTTACTATACTGAAAGAATGTTATATTGAGCCATCCGTTAAGGATGCCAAAGCATATGACAGCTTCCAGTTCGTAAGACAGGGCTTTTTCTGTGTGGACTATAAAGATTCGAAACCGGATGCACTGGTATTTAACCGGATTGTATCGTTGAAGAGCTCTTATGTATTGCCGAAGAAATAAAAATTGTTACGTGATAATGAGATGAGTGAGTTGGAGGATGAGCAATGGCTGGATTATTGTCAGGTTTGGAGCAGTTTGGCTTAAAAAACCTGGAAAACATGAATCTGTATGAGAAGCCAAAGAAAGCAGAGAACGGAGAAGATGGGAAACCTGCAGCCCCTGTTGTACAGGAGCAGGATTTCCTCTTTGATAAATCCTATACCTGCCCTATTTGTGAAAAAGAGTTCAAGGCAAGAACGGTAAAGATTGGTAAGGCAAGACTGATAGGCAGTGATTTGGATTTACGTCCAAAATACGAGCAGGTGGATTTGTTAAAATATGATGTCATCATGTGTCCTGACTGTGGTTATGCTGCCTTAAGCAGGTTCTTTAAGTATGTGACATCGCCCCAGGCGAAAAATATCAAAGCTGCGATATCTGCGTCTTTCAAACCGCAGCAGGAGCAGAAGGAGATATATACCTATGATGAAGCTTTGGAGCGTTATAAAATGGCTCTGGTAAATGCTATCGTAAAGCAGGCAAAATCATCGGAAAAAGCATATATCTGCCTGAAAACAGCATGGCTGCTGCGTGGCAAGGCAGAACATCTGGATAAGAGCCTGCCGGATTATGAAGCACAGAAGAAACAATGCGAAGACCAGGAAAATGAGTTCCTTCGCAATGCACTGGAAGGATTTCTGGCAGCAAGACAGACAGAAGGATATCCGATGTGCGGCATGGATGAGCCGACAGTAGATTATCTGATTGCTGTTACAGCAATGCGGTTTGAACAGTATGATGTTTCCAGCAGACTGATTACAGGGATTCTTACGTCGTCTAATGCGAACCCGCGTATGAAAGATAAAGCAAGAGATATTAAAGAAATGTTAATGAAGAAGATTAAAGAAAAAAATGCTACCAGAAAATAGGCGTAAGCCTATTTCTGTAACACAGGTTCCG
>ERZ1026850.784-NODE-784-length-18693-cov-5.752602_pt1 | contig 18693 bp, 35 predicted proteins | sample MGYA00380155_ERZ1026850 | MGnify/ENA primary metagenome ERZ1026850 (study PRJEB33269, sample SAMEA4719791) | human gut metagenome | biome: human-associated habitat; feature: organic feature; material: feces | place: Cameroon | collected 2013-10 ... | reverse complement strand
GTTATTTGATTTATGCTTATTTTTTACCATTCAATAGCGACATTAGCTCCACAGCCTTTTTCTTGTCGGAATATCCTTTGATGTTTACCCATTTGCCGAAAAGAAAGCCTCCGACATACTTCTGAACCATATACACGGTTACAGGAATGCAGCCGTTATACACTTCCATGAGGATGATTCTTAGTTCCATATCTTATTGTCTTTTTTTAACTGACTCTGTCACTGCAAGCAGGTTTCTATTCTGCCTTACCAGACTTCTTCTTATATTCATGACACTTTGCTTTAAGTTCCTCCTCTATAATGTTCTCCACTTTCATTACTCGCTTGACACTCTCGAAGGAAAGTCTTTTCAAGTAACACTTAATGGGCACGTAAGTCCCTCGCACGGTCTTCACGTACTCCATTAGCCAAGTTCTGCGTACGTATCTGTCGGGCAGCTTGAAAATCCAAAAACCTTCGCTCTCGCTATCTCGCCACACACACAAATATGTGCCTTCATACCTCCCTTTGTGCGTACGTCTGTAACGGTACGCTGTGTTCTGTATATTATAGTCCTTGCCATATTGTTTATTCTTTAATGTTAAACTTTGAGCAGCGGAAGTAAGTCCTATAAGGGACAAACTCCCCCTTGCTCTTTTCCTCTTCCATGCGTCTTTTGTAGAGCATGGTCAGTTCACGACTCGCTTTCCGGTCTAATAGATTGCCGTTATAGACATTCCATTTTTCCGTCGATTGATGAGGATACATTCTCATTACTATTCCCTTCCTTAACGCTCTGTTTGGCTTCCACCCATTCCAACAACTTGTGCAGCCGTATTCTTTTCAGCTCCATTTGCTTTGCCTCGACATCATCCTTAATCTTCCTTACGTATTGAAATTGTCGTCGTAAAGCTTCATCAAGCCGCATATCATAACCTTTAAGCCAGTATAAAACACGGCTATGTTTTCTTGTCGGGTTCTCTGAGCCACGCATCCAACCTTCACGAAACGCCCAACGTCCCATCCAATAAGAATGATACTTGCGCCTTTTATGTCTGCATAACGAACGATAAACGTTATAAAAGTCGCTCGCCTTAATTATCTTCTTTGCTAATCTTGATTTCATAAATTATTCCTCCTTAATGCCGAAGGGCGCGCCGTCTATGAATGTTTTTGTTTTAAAAAGGGTATCAAAACCCCAATATACATTCACGGCAAAATAACAGCAATCCTTGTCAATCTTACTAATCAAAGAATAAACGTTGTCTGTTTTATGTTTTATCCACCCAAAAGGCTGATGCTTTAGCATTTCAGCCCAGCATTCTTCAGCATCCTTGAATGGACGGTACTTAGGTTCTGGCTTGATACGGTATTCTACACCATCACCAAAACTAAGATTATTATCATCCCACCATGTATTGCTACCATTAATATATTTACTCTGTATAGTCTTACCCTCTGCGAACGCCTGTATGATAGGCAAAAGGTCTTTGGCTTGCTGTCTGTTCATTGTATTATCTCCTTATTATTTTGGTTCATATAACTCACAGAACTTCCTCTGTTTGCCAACTCTAATGTGTCTTTTCTTGCAATAGTAGAGGAACTTTTTCATGTCCTTTCTTCTATAAATACAAGTTTTGCACTTTAGTGTCATAGCCCTTCCTCCAGTTCTTTTTGTATCTCGTCTAACCATTTTCTAACTACCTTTCTTGGTATTCTACCGTGTGAACGGCATTCAATATCTATTCTGATTTGCTGAATGCGTTCTAATGCTGTTGCTTTGCTCATTGTTAGTCCTCCATAAATATTTTAATAAAAGTTTCTACTTCTTTCAAGTACTGTCCACCACTATCCTTTTCAAGCTCAATCATTTTTTGTTTACTAAAGTTAGCGGTTTTTATCATTTCGACGGTAGCCACACTTTCAAGTTTCTGTATTATTTGAGACTGTATCAACAACCACGAACCTCTCTCGAAATCTGTTATGTGACTTTTCTCAATCTTTCTCAGGGCGTTTTGACAAGCTCCACACAGTTCTCGCATTCTTTTTTCGAGTTGCTCAAAGGTGTATTGTTTCCAATGATAGCCAATATAATCGCCATATACTACAGCGTCCTTTAATATTTCTTCGTTCATTTTTCATCCTCCAATTCTTTTACAATCATTTTTACTCGCTCATACACAGAGCCGTTCCAGCCTGCTTCTTGATAGTGATTATCATTGACATAATCGTCAACTCTGTTTATGAAGTCTTCCGTACTTACACCTTCCTCGTAATCCTCTTGCTCAGAAAGTTCAGAAAGAAGACCAAAGCAATCCTTGTGCATTTTGAGTGTGCATCTGCCATCTGGCTGAAACTGACGGATATATTGTTCACCAACTTCTATAGGACAACCGCACAAACAACAAGTGTGAGGCTTACGAGCTTTGTGCTCGGTATTAATGATGTCGTACATGTTTTCTGTTTTATCTCTCCCTGCTGTCACCAGGGAGAGGGATGGTTATTCTGTTATTCCGTAGACTCCGGGTAACTTGCGAATTATATCACATCCGTAGCTATCCTTTGTCAACTTGACAAATTCACGAACTGTAGTACTACCGTCGAGGTTGATGCCTTTGTCTTTGCAGAAACTTTCACGTCCCATTCGGCACGAGCCGGTAAGCACGTGATGATAAGCGAAGAGGTCACGGTTTGGATAAAGCGTGTCGTACTCGGGGAATTTCTTACGGAATGCCTCGATGCGCTCTTCTTCAGTACTGTCGTCGTAGAGCTTTTCTTGCAGGGAAGAGAAAGCGTCGTGCAAGGTGTTGCCGTGAGCGAACTTATTCTGCTCCTTGACAATATAGCATGGCTTCTGAGTCAAATCACTTTGCAAGATATAACCCTGTGCAATGTTGCCGCGAACGGATTTGATAATTGTCGGCACATCGTCTACTATATAAACAGTATCGCCATTTATCTCTTTTACGCCAGAGCCATAGCCATAGCCAGAGCCATCGCCAGAGCCAGAGCCATCGCCATCGCCAGAGCCATAGCCATCGCCATCGCCAGAGCCATAGCCATCGCCATCGCCAGAGCCAGAGCCAGAGCCAGAGCCAGAGCCATCGCCAGAGCCATAGCCATAGCCAGAGCCATAGCCATAGCCAGAGCCATAGCCAGAGCCAGAGCCAGAGCCAGAGCCAGAGCCAGAGCCAGAGCTAAGGCTTAAAAAAGCCTTGATGCGGTCTTCTAACGTTTCCATTCTCTTACCTCCTCTATTGACTTGATTGCCTTGTCTGTACAAGGGATAATCTCGATTGTGTCGAGTATTGTGATACTACCAACCGTGACAGTAAACTTGCAGTTCCCAGGGTTTGACGTACCATCCTTGGCAAGCTGTGATAATGAAGCCGCACCATCCCAATACCATAGGCGACGAACGTTGTGCAACGTCACTTCTCTGCCATTCTGTGCTACAAGTGTTCCGAACTCTACTCCGCTGCGGTCGCCACGGATAATTACTTTCTTACCAATGTTTGTTTCCATTTTGATGTCTTATTTTATTGTTGTGTATTAATGTTTTCTTTTTTCTCACTTGTGACACTCGCCCTTAATTGGTTCAACCTTGAATCTTTTATAGGATTTACTTCCCATAAGCTCATTATCATTGCCGAGGCCGAGATAATCCTCGACAATTTCTTTGACTTCATCTTGTGTGTAATCATCACCTTCTTCAAGAGTGATTGTTACCTTGAATGAATATTGTTTCTCTCTCATTCTCTAATACTTTTAGTGCTTTGTTTAAATTATACTTTAAGTTCCGCGTCCAAGCCCAGTGCCCAAAGTATATGCTGTAGCTCGTGAACGTACTTAATAGAACGTGTTAAAGCATTGTCGCTAAATTTTTCGTACTTTATAAATGCCCTCCATCCAGTTGGTTTGTTTTCAATGGATAGGTATCTTGCGGAAAAAGTTTCCTGTGCGGCTATCGGTTTTGTGTAACATTTTTCTGGGTCTATAACATTAAATCCATTTTTTTCGAGGAGTTCGGGAGTTAAGGGAATTGGGGATATATATTTACACCAAATACCGAAAGAAATGTTACAATAGTTTACTTCAAGTTCTATAAGAGTAGCACACCCTTTCAAATTCATTTCTTCAAAAGATTTTTCGGAGTCTATTGCTACAACCTTGCACATGGTACCTTTGGGTACCATACAACCTATTTTGTTTACTATTACGAGGTCTCCTATCCTCAAGTCTTCTGCTTTAATCATTTGTCACCTCCTTTCTCTTTCTTTAGTTCTTCGATTAAATAGTCTGCTATCTTTCTGTCATTCGTCATAACTGTTGTCATATTTGTTTCTTATTACTTTGATTTCATTTTCTGTGTCAATAGGCAGATCCAAAGATTCATACCCAATCTGTTCATATTTCTTCTTGTCTTCACCTATGGGCTTCAAGCTGTAGCCCCAATCTTCCCACACGACAATACCTCTTACGTGTGTATCATCCCCATTATGGTCAAAGTAGGTACATTCTACAATGTCATTCTCATATATAGGAACTCTGTCCTCTGCATAGAAGCCCGTGAATTGACATAAGGTTCTATTATCGATTACATACCAGAAGCTATTCTTACGGTCGTTGGTATCATTGTATAGGTAGCCATGTTCCTCATATCCCTTTCCAAAGTTTTGCAAATCTATCGGGATATGAATGGCTGCAAAGTAACCAGTCAGCCACTCTCTGGTATCACGTCTCTTGGCTTTGAATAATATTTGTCTGTTATTCTCCATATTCTTAGTCTTTACATCCGTTACATTCATAACATTCTCCATATTCATTGGCACACTCATAGCAAGTGTCTGTACCTCTTGCACATTGGTAGTAATCTTCTCCGTCACCTATCCTCTTGCCGCATATATGACAGTAGTGGTCGTGGTTAGTGTATTTATTACCCATTGCTATTAATGATTAGGTTCAACATGCTTTGTGCTATTTCGCTCTTTTTCTTGTCATAAGTAAGTGTTTCTCCATCGGACAACCTTCCGTGCGCCTTCCTCAAATATGTCTCTTGTTTTAAGTCACTATCTTTGAGATTTCTTAAAAACGCAATGATTACTTTATCTGTTCGCATTTTCTTAATTGTGTGGCGCATATTAGACAGGATTATCATTTCAGTTTCATACTCGTCCATATCTCTGTTCCTCTGATATTCCATTCTTGTTTCGATGTACTCTATCAGCGTTGCCTTTATTTCCGAACAATCAAGTTCTTCTACTTCTTTAAGTATCTGGTTGAATGTGTCTATTGACAACTTCTTACCCATTCTAACTTCTTCTCTACAAGACTTCAACCAATTTATGATTGATTCTATATTCTCTCTTCTGTTCATTTCTCACCTCCTTTCGGTAATAAATCTTCGACGTAGCACCATTTGGTTATTTTGCAAATTTCTACCCAGTTATTCCACGTTATAGGAGGAGCGAGAATATCAGTCCCGTATTCGACATTCCCTTTATAGTCAACAAATCGTATGAGAATACATTTGTCTGACTCTGGTTTCTCGCTTGGATCATGCCAGATGGCCTTCTTAAACCATTTCACTCCAACACGGAAAGCATCACGTCTCATAGATGTTCCTACACCCTCGTCTATCTCTTTAGGGTAGCCGATGTATGCGTTTACTGCTTCTGTGATTTTCTTTTCGTTTATCATAATTATGTACCTATAACTTTTAACTTAAATAATGTTACTCGCGCGTTTGTATATTTGCATATAGCTCAACAAATCGCTATCTTTGCAGTGCATTTTTAACATGGAGTCTGTAACTCCAAGGCTTTAAGCCTCCCTCTCCGTCCGCTCTCTGCCCGAGAAAAGACACTGCCCTTAGCCCGTGCTGAGGGCTTTTTCGTTGTTGTGGCTTAGACAACGAACTCCATGGTACCGTCATCATGGTTGCTGTAGCCAGAAAGGAGGAAGACTCCAATATGTTGAAAATGCAAGAAAGAGAGGAAGGAGTGGAATACATTTACTGCCGTTATATACATCGGAATGGGAAAGTAATCTATCCCAAGAACAGTCGTGTATTCTGTTTCCCTAAAAGAGCGTAAACGTTGCGCTTAACTCTCGGAGGGGATGTCACGGGCATCCCCTTTTTCCCTTTCGTCTATCATATTATTCAATTTTAGTTATGTTGAGTTCTACTTGAACGTTGTTCGATATATCTCTGTTCTTCGCGCACTCTATCATGCTGTAGAGATACCTTCCGAGGTTGAGATAAAGGTTATCCTTACCCTTGCCGTCGGGCTCGTGACTGTTCTCTATCACCTCTACATATTCGTCAGATTTCAGCATGATGCCGTTGTCGGCTTGATGGATTGTGAATACGTCTTTCATTGCTTGCTTTAGAATTTTTCTCTGATTTTCTGATATTGTTCAACAAATGTCTTTTCCGTGACCCACTCGCTGTATCGTGTGCGGTAGTAAGTCTTGGGTTTGCCATATGCCAATCCGTTCTTGTCGCGAGGGGTGTTGACGCTCTTGTATATCTTCGGGACGATGTCGGTAGACTGGTATGCCGTGACGTATTCGTCCTCGAAGGCTATGTGTGCGGTCTCACGGAACTTGACGTTTTGGAGGGAGAAGGGGCAGCTCATTCGCTGCCTCCTTTCGTGTAGGGGTCGGTAGTGCCAAGAAGGTGTGCGGTCTGCTCGTTGTAGGGGATACACTGCTCCCAGTTATTACAGTCTACACCTACATACGTCCAAGTACTTTTATTATCACAACGACTGAAAAAAGTCGCTCCCCATGTTCCATTTCCACAACGTACCAACACCTTGTCGAACGGCATGAACGGACACACGGGCTTTACTGGCTCTACTCGCAGGGTGTCGGGATTATATTTGCCATTGTAGTGCTCCTCTGCGTCAACAATAAAGCCTCTCGCGAATTCTTCATACTCCTTGTAGAATGATTCTACGGCAAACACAATATCTTCATCCCATTCGTCTACTTCTGCATGATGTACGATTGACGCATAAAACGACGTGTAATCATCGCTCTCCCAACCCTTAAAAACAGCTTGTGCCCCATCATCTATACTGCGCACCACGTCGCCTCGCTTGAAGAACTTCGTCCAGTCGCGCATTTCAGAGGATGGAAAGAGGAGGCATTCTGCAGAGGGGTATTTTTCATAAAGTAGACCTTCAGAAGTAAATGTACCAGCGCGGTCAATGCTGGTAGCTGTCATTATTGAATATACAGAATTACTGTTCACTTTCCAAAGCTCGACCTTGCCATATATCGGTGAGTACAATTTCATCCCCTTCGGACAGTCCTTCAATATCTCTGCTATGTTAATCTTGTTGTTCATTGTTGTAATTTTTATTGTAACGCATTTCCAGGAATTCTATCTTCTCTTGTAGGTATTTCATCACCTCCTTGAGGTAGGCTATCCTGTAAGCCTCGGCATATTCTGAGGCATTGACGGTAATCTTGAACAGGTCTGCCGCAGCGAGGTTACGGATGCGCCGTTGGTCTTTCTTCGTCAGTTCCATGCGTAAGACGTTCTTGCATTCCACATATAAACTCGTACATTAGCTTGCACCATTCATCGGCAGGCTTGCCGTAGAGAGAATCGGCATAGTCACGAATATCGATGCATGCACCGTTCATGCCAAGACGGAAAATTTTTTTATTACTCTTTCTTTTTTCGCTTTCTGTCACTCCACCCAGAAGGTGGATGAACCATGTCTTGAATTTATTCATAGTTACTAATCTTTATATATGATTCGAGGATTTACTTTGATGTTGGTAATAGGAGTATCTTCCTTGAAGTACTCCCATGAGGTGTATTCTTCTTTCATAGTTCTGTTGTTTTTACCGTTTTTATATGTTCGCTGATTAATTGCGCAGGATATGCACTTTGACTAACTTGTGTACAGCCCGAGGCTGCGACTTGTGGAAGTCGCGGATGAAGCGTCGTTCGAGGTCGTCGTGATAGATTGGTCGGTCTGACTTGGGAATGAGGATTTCGGCACGTACCCGCTGACCGTTGTCGAATGTGAGGATAGCTGTGCGTCGTTCGGGGGGGGCAAATGGATTGTGATTCATCTTGCACTCCTTTCTGCTTCGACAGCTAACGTTAGCTGTTCGATCTGCTGCTGTAGCTTGAACTGTTTCTTCATTGCAGCGTCGCGTTCGGCTCGTGCCTGCATGATATTGACTGCTGAGACAAGTATACAGACGAGAGCCACAGAACTGATGGCAAGCCATGAACGATTGGTGACGAAAGAATTGACAGCATTTGCGGTGTTGCGTATGATAACGACATGACACCGAAGTATCTGCTGTAAGGCTTGAAATGTTGTCATAGTGAAAAATGTGTATTGATGGGTTATTTACGTGTGCAGTTACACCATAGGCGACATTCTATCTCGGCTCCTGCCCAGATGGCCTGTTCTGGTGTAGCGTCGGGGTGAGCGGAGAGCCACTGCTCTATTCCCTGGCGTAGAGTCATAGTGAGGCTGTTTGAAGTTCTGAAGACGATGTAGTCACCGGTGGCGTCCACGCTATGCCGAGGCGTTTCATTGTGCCATTTTTGTAGGTTGTGAATGCGAGTCGGGCGTGGAGTGACTTAGGATTTTTGTTGGCTGCTTCTATGGCTGCGAGGATATTATTGCGGAGTTGCTGCTGTGCTTCGTCGTGTCGCTGCTGCTGTCTTTGCTGCTGTATCAAGACAGACTCTTCGGGCGAAGGCTGCTTGATTTCGGGTAGCGGATGCTGAGACTTCGTGCGTTCGGGCGAGCCGTAGGAACCTTCGAGAACACGCGGGAAGTGGTCGGGATGGAGAATCCAATCGAAGTCGGCTATCCAATGTTTGGGGCCTTTGCCGTTTAGGAACGGGGTGTGAAGTGCAAGCTCAAAGGCGTTGCGTATGACACGCTTATCGCCTTTGTATTCGGCAAGGCGTTCGTTGATGAGCTTCTGACGCGCTGGTGTGATGTTGGATACTTCGGGCATGGCAGAGTGGGTTTCACGGACGCGTCGGTTCCAATAGCCGAGAAGGTCGGTGTAATTGACCTTGCTGTCGGAAGACGGTGTGCCGGCTGTGCTGTCAGCAGGTGTTGTGTTTGGCTTGGACTTCTTGGCATTGGCAGGTTTGCGCTTGCTCCAACGCTTCTGTGCGTTTGCCCGGTTGCGCTCGCAGCGTGCCTTGTACTTGGCCCGGTCTTCGTCGATGTCGAGACGAATGAAGTCGAATGCTACGCGTACTGCCTGGTCGGCAGTTGTCGGCATGAGCGAACCTGTCTTGGCATAAGAGAAGACTGCTCGCATGAGTTGTCCGAGCTGAATGTCGGTAAGACTGGCAAAAGCTTCGTTCCAGGAAGCCTTTACAAGAAACTTGTCTGGTGTCATAATAGGAATAGTATTGTAAATGAATGCCGGATTATTTCGGAGCCGTGACTATGACAGCTCCGAAATGTTCTTGCAGCCAGAGGACTGCGGGATGAGATGTTCAGAACGGCCACCCGTTGGATGCGGACTGCGGAGGTGTCTGTGGAGGGCCACCGGGTGGCGGGGTCTGCGCAAAGAGTGCAGAACCTTGAGGGCCTACCTGTGCAGACGGTAGAACGGTAGTCCCTACAGGCTGTGCTGTAGGTACGCGTGAAACGTTCCATGCTCTGATTTGGTTATACCAGCGTCCGTTGTATTCGTGGGCATCAATATCGATAGCTACGGTGAGCGTCTCGCCGAGCTGTATGCCGAATTGCGCGATGCGCTCGGCACCGAAGACATCGAATGCGACCCGCTTGGGGTATTGCTCCTGCGTCTCAAGGACGTAGGTGTTGGACTGCCACGCCTTGCCCTGTGAAGATGTGCCTGTGCGCGGTGGCAGCGCTGCGATGATTTTTCCTGTTATTTCCATTATTGTTTTTTGGGATGATAAGCCTTTATGAGCCTTACTAAGCCTCTTTAAGAGGCGGTTAGGACTTTGCGGACTATATGGGAAATCAATTTGTTATATTATTGATGAAATCGTTGGCAAGAAGGACGCGCTCTTCGAGAAAGGCTATGTCGGCATCGTTGCGCAGTATGTGGACGATGTGGATTGGTTGAGTGAGCCATGCACAATAGGAGACAAAGTCGGCAGACTGGAGTCCGGTGCATGACATTTCAGCCATGACCTGCCAATAGTATTCTGGTCTGACCCGTTTGAGGGATTCTGAATCGGTGATCTCGGCTACGTATCGCATGTGCGTGGCGAGTGTAGGACACTTAATCTCAAGGCAGCACATTTCGGATGTGCGGACTATTCCGTCGGGAGACGCTGCAAAGCAAGGGATAGTGTCGTGGGCGCAAGATGAGACTTCGAATACCTCTACCCCATCGTTGAGTGATGAATAGAGGTCGCGGGCTGCTGATTCCTGTTCGATACCCCACTGCATTGCACGCGTGTTGACGGAAGTCTGGTTGATGTAGTCCTGGAACACTTCGTCGTCGTTGAGAAAGAGCGGATTGAAGAGACGTTCGGCTGCGACACCGTAGAGATAGGACTTGGCGGTGTCGGAGAACAGTTCGTCCTTCTTGCGAGGTATGGTCATAATCTTATGGACCTCGGAACCGGTGATATGTCCGAAGCGGGAGCGAAACCAGGACAAGCTGCGCTGTTCGGTGTTTTCTGTAATCATTTGTCCTCCTCCTTCTTCTTGGCAACATTCTTCTTGGCTATGTCGGCTGCGGCGGCAGCGAGGTCTTTCTTGCGCTCCTCTTTGCGGTATGGCTTCATTAGCTCTTCAACGGTTGTGTCGCCGTCTACGAGCGACTGCATTACGCCGCGCAACAGGGCAATCTGTTCCGCCTTGATTTGGTTGACGGTCTGCTTGCCGCAAATCATTACAACCTCCTCTTCAGTGATACCGTACTCGTCCTTGAAGTAGTCTATGCACTTCTTGCGTGTGGCAATCAGCTTGTCTTTGTCGGAGAGGTCGCCGGTGATGCAGTGCTGTGCTGCCTGATAGACCTTGTCGGTGACAGCCTTGGGGATGACTGAAAATACGGCATTGCGGTATGCGATTGCGTTTGCAGCATTACCCGTGACGGTAATCATATCGTCAGAAAAGCGTTGTCCTGTACGTCCGACGATAGAACGGCGCACCTCGAAAGCAGTCGCCACGTTGTTCTCCAAATCCCAACAAGTACCACGGCTGATGACTTGCTTATCAGTAATCTGGACAACCTTTGCTTCTGCCCTTATGTTTCCCCAATTTGAAACGATAAGCTTGGCAAGATGGACACTCGGACCAGTGATAGGCTTGCCACCGCGAGGAAGGGCGTAGCCGCAGCTCTGTGCCGTGTTCACATCCATTGTCGCCATAGCGATTGAGTTATTGATGCTTCGTGTGACGTTTCTCGGATATTGCTTTGCGGTTGCCACCTGCGAGTCTACGTTAGCACGCTCTACTGCGTCCAACTGGACGATGTTCTGGTCATGCTGCACTTGCAGCACTTCGTATTCGTTATTTTCCATTTGTTATGTTGTTTTTTTGTTGTACTTGAACCATGTGACACCAAGCTTGTTGGTGTGAAGGTGTGTGAGGTGTTCGCATGTATCCTGGCGTACTGCTCGTCGCTGCAAGCGAAAAGCAACTTCCGGCGAGAGCGACATTAGACATGCGTGTTTGGCGCGAAGCTCCTTGATACGGGCGACGAGCAATTCGGCGCGTGTACGTTTCTCGATTGTACTGTTGACATAGCGTTCGCGGATACGATCGTATATGGGTGAGGGTGAGGATGTAAACATAGTACGTATTATTGTTTATTGTTATTGACGTTGGTTTCGAAGACGTCGAAGATGGGCCTTTCGGTGATGGACTTGATTTCGTAGTCGAATGTTGAATTGCCCATCATTTCGACAATATTCTTGCGGGCGTTCTCGATGCTTGACGCTTGTACGAGGACTACGACCTGCGTCTTTTCCTCTTTGCCGGTACGCTCATTCAAGAGTGTATAGGTGAGATGTGAGCGATAAAATATGCTATCCTCGTCTTTATCGGAGAATGACACCTCAGTGTAAGGTGCAATGGCGAGCTTGCGTACCTCAACGCCGTCATCTGCGAAGGATTTTAGCTCTTCTTTGACACGTGCTTCGGCTTCGGCGAAGGAAAAAGCATCTACGACGTAGAGTTCGGATACGGTTTTAGTGCCGCCTTCTTCTGTTTGGCGACGATAGCGCACTGTGGCTTCAAACCATGTGGATGTGTGAGTTCTCATTTTTTTTGTGTGTATTAATTAGTTATTGATAGCGCCACTCCCAATGAGTGCATACGAACGAACCGTCGGGTTTGCGCTGTTGGTGATGTGGGCAGAAGTTGGTGTGCGACGGAAAGTCGCGAAAGAGGCAATCTCGACAGGACTTACTCATTGTTGTGGACTTTAGAGTGTGAGTCGGGCGTATTGCCGTTGAACGACTTTGGGTGATGTAGGGCGTCGATGGCGAGCTGCAAAAGCCCGGCAAAGAGGAATGTCACTGATGTCATGAGGAACGAAAGAATAATGATGAGCATAGTGGTGTGTGAATTTGTATGTTTATTTACTGGCCGTGCATAACGGATTGGGGGCGTGTTCAATATAACGACGCAGCTTCACGCAGAAGCATCCGTTGATGCAGTGGCGTAGGTATGAGCATTGCTGGCATCTAAGTGGCGGCATAGGCTGGTTCGAACTTGAGTTTATGACGTTCGACATACAGCGCTTCGGCGGGCGTGCGGCGTGTATCCTCGTCGTAGTACATTGTGTACTGGCCTCCGACGGAGATGTCCCGGAAGTAATTATACTTGTAAACGAGATTGCTTATCGCCCTGCGCACGTGAGGCGGGACGAGGGATATATTCAATTTTGTCTTGCGCGGCATACCGGACTTGATGCGGAATATCTCGGAACGGCGTATGCGCTGATAGTTGAGACGGATACGCTCCTTATATTCGGATGTGTGTACGAGTCTTAGGTTTGCTATCCGCTTCTGCTTGAGCCGCTGCTGGGTTTCAGGAGAATGCTTGAGATGCAGAGCCCGTGCCCACCGCGCCACTCTCGCCTCGGTGTATCCGTACATAGAGGCTATCTCGGAGACCGACATATCGGGATAGTGACGCATGACGATGTTGCGACACCGCGCTGATGCCTCGTTGTAGGATTTTTTTCTGGTGTTGGATGCTTCCATAAATATAAATATTGCTGAGATTGTTGTTACGCCAAGTTTTTGGAGCGGTAAAAAACCACGGCAGAGGACGTTTTGACGCGCCGTACCGTGGAAACTATACAATACTCCCAAAAATAACATTATGAATCGCGACAAACAGCGATTGGAGAGGTAGCAGGGATTGAACCTGCATCCGATAAGAATCGTGTACTGACCTATTGTACGATACCCCTCTTTGGATATATATAAACTACCACAACTGTTATTGTGAGAACATTATATCCTTTATTTTTTATAGACCATGTAGTCTCGATGTTGTATACATCGACCAGACTGTGACTTTTTTTTAGCGCGTGCCTCCGCCGACAATTCTTTAGTTCCGGCGCGGTTCATCGTGCTGCCTGACACAGAAATAGCTGGTTTTTCGCACTACAGGAACCCTTTCGAAGGATCATGGCAACCAATGTCGCTCCTCTCCTACTTACATTGCACCTGTGTGCTGTTTGTACCAATCTGTCAAAGAACTACGAACGAGTGGCAAGGTGAGGGTTCGAACCTCATACACTTGTAGTATACCTCATTAACTGATTACTTATGTAAACAAACACTCAAAAAAACCTATTTTCATCTATTTATCGCAAATATCTATGTATGCCGCCCCTTTATGCGGCCCTTGCCTTGATGTATTTCGATTCTCACGAACAGGAATACACAACTAAGAAACAAATTGCGTCGCAGAGCCGGTTTGCGAGACCGTGTCGTTCCTGCCAGGAAACAAGAAACATTGCGAATACAAAGAAGATATGTGCACTGAAAGCATAGTACGAATGACGCATCACTCTGCGTTGTAAAAAAGATGCGCTAAACTCACGCTCTGCACACCTCATCCGCACGCTTGCGGTAATGTTCGAACAATCCAATTCTGTTAATAAAAAAAATAAATAGTTATACATCCATTAACAAACACTTGTCGTATGCGCATCACTGCGTTTTGAGTACGACTGTTATTAACTATGAGTACGAAATAGTTCTTATATAACCCGACCTCGTTCGACGAGACGGTCGATGTCCTGCTTGCGATAGAATACCGCAGTGCCGATTTTGTAGAAGCGTAATTGGCCTGTAGAGCGCAACCGCTTGAAAAAAGCGGAACCGATACCGAGATATTTTTGCGCCTCACTATTGGAGAGCCATATCTTGTCGATGGACGTTACTGTAGTACGTGCCATTGACGGCTGTGCTTTAGTTGTCATTTTTGTCGGTATTTGTAACCATGCGGATTTCACGATTAATGGACGTCAGTTCGGAGTATTTATTCATGAGTGCTGTAATGAGCGCAGACAGTTGTCCTTCGTTAAAGACGGCTATCACCTCGGCACCATATTCAAGTCCGAAACTCTTTCGTAGCGAGAGAGTAGCGTCGCACTCCCTGAAATCCCGGTCTTCTTCATTCGGGCCGGTTGAGAGAGATGTCACAACTATCTCCGTCTTGATGTCTATATCGTTATCAGCCGTTAGTTGTTTCTCTTCGAAATTGCTGTACATATAGGCAATCTTGCTTATTGCCTTGCGCTTGCTTCTTGTAAGGCTGTTGCTCTCGGAGAGGACCTTGTTAAGTAGCTTGCGCAATGTCTTAGTGGATAATTCTTTTGTCATATTGTATATTTTTTATTACCAACGACGGATGTAGCCGAGTTCTTTTGCTCTCTTACGGACAAGATTCTGAATGTCGGTGTCGGCATCATATTGAAGGGCACGCTTGACGGTGGCTACTCCTACTCCGCAGTCTTCGGCTAATTTTTTTTGGTATCCAATTCGTAGTTTTATTGGCTTTTTCTTGGTCATCTTAGTTCTTTTTTCTATATTTGCATATTAAATACTAATTGAGCCAATCGTGAGCTATGGGTTGTTACACGGGTGGCTCGGTCAACGATTGCAAAGGTAGTAAATAATTATCAAATGATATAGTTTTGATAAATAAAAGTTTCCACATTTAAACTTCTTTTACACTTTTCGGTTGCTGACTAACAAAACAACGTTAGTTTTTAACACTTGATATAATTATGGAAACAAAATCAACAACAAGGGTATTGACGCTTATGGATAGCGTTGGTCTCTCGCAGGTGAAGTTTGCCGAAAAGTGCGGGATACGTCCATCAAACTTTAATCGAGCGTTAAAAAGCGAGAAGGGCATATCTTCGCAGTATCTATTGCGTATAGCCCACGCTTTCAATGTGAACTTCGAGTGGTTACGCAGCGGCATTGGCGATATGTTCGCCGAGGAAAAGGCGATTGGTCGGGCGCAGTTCGCAGCCTTCAACCAGATGCTTGACGCAAATACAAGCCCCGTGGCGCAAAATATTATCAGTGGCGATAACTATCAAGGCACACAGACGATAAACGCCACAGAGGGCAAAATAATGGCATTAGAGCAAAAGATTGACGCACAGGCACAACTGCTTGCGGAAAAAGACAGACTGATTGCAAGTCAGCAGGCGTGGATCACGGACAAGGACAAGCTAATAGCCCGACAGGAAGCGGAAATTGCCGAACTTCGGGAGCGGCTTAAACAGAAACAACCTTGTTCTTAATATAGAGATTATAAACATTGTTTAACCCAATTCGTACCCAACAACAAATACAAATGCACAACTCACTGATTGTCATAGCATTAATGTGCTTGGCGAACATATTCATGGCGTTTGCTACCTGTTCCAAGTGACTTTTGCAGAATTTAGTGTAATACATTGATACACAATGGTTTGCGCAAAGAAAACAAAGAAAGATGAATGGTGGTGGCGTGATGGAGACAGAGAGGTGATTTGCATTTTGAGGTGTTTTCGGGGTCTTTTAGGACTCCAAAACGTACCCTGTTGCGCACCCGTACCCTATTTTGGGTGGGTTGTTGGGTACGGATTTTAAAAGCAAAAGATTATGAAATATCGTGTCTATGTGGATGAGACTAAGAAGAGGAAGGACGGTATGATGCCCGTGGCTCTTATCTTCGAGGATGGGGGCAAGAGGTTCAAGGTGACTACCGGCTTGTTCTCGACGCAGAAGTTCAAGGGACGGGAGTTCCCGGACAGTGAGCCTAACTTCCGGGCTAAGACTATGGCGCTGTCGAAGAAGCTGATGGCTATAGACGAACATCTGATTGTCACAGAACGGGAACCGATTGAACAGACCAAGGCTTTTGTGAGGGAGGTTCTTGGCAAGGAGGAGATGGGCGGCAAGTCTCTGACTAAGTATCTTGAGGAGTTTGGCAAGACGAAACCGAGTGAGGGTACGCAGAGGCTGTATGTCAAGACGGCGGAGAAGGTGAGGCAGTTTGATGCCGGTGTGACGCTGAATAAGGTAACTCCTGATTGGGTGAGGAGGTTTGACGCATGGCTTGCTGCCAACGGCGTGAAATCGCTGAATGGAAGGGCTATCCACTTGCGTAGCGTGAAGGCGCTGATGAACTGGGCCTTTGACGAGGGTCTGACGAGGGAAATGCCTTTCAGGAAGTTCAAGATTAAGACGGAGAAGGTTGAAATCAGGAATGTCACGGTGGATCAGCTGCGTGCTCTGAGGGACTGCAAGCTGCCTCAAGACAGAAGGCTGTACAGGGACTTGTTTATGCTCTCGTTCTATTTGTGCGGAATTAACCCGGTGGACTTGCTGCATCTGAAGGCTGAGAATGTCAGAGACGGACGTCTTGTGTACAAGAGGCAGAAGACGGGGGCTTTGTTTAACATTCCGATTGTGGACGAGGCGATGGAGATAATAGAGCGGTACAGGGGCAAGAATTATCTGCTTAATGTGATGGACTATGAGGTGGACTATCTGTCATTCACGAGTAAATGGGGCAAGCAGATAAAGGTGCTTGGTCCGGCTGGTATATACCAGGATGCTCTCGGGCGACGCAGAAGAAGGATGGGCGACAAGATTATGCCGAACGCCACAGTGTATTCTGCCCGATATACGTTTGCGAGTATCGGTGCGGAGCTTGAGATTCCAAGGGAGACGATTGCGCTGTGTCTTGGTCATTCGTGGGCGGACGTGACGAGTCATTATATTGCGTATACCCAGAAGCGTATAGATGATGCCGTGAAGAAGATTGTGGGCTTCGTGAATGAGGATTTGACGAAGAAAGGTGATGTGTAAAAAAAAGAAAAACAGTCCTCTCCTCTCCTCGCGAGTCGTTGAGACGACGAGGGATAGAGAGAGATTGATTTTATGTATAGGGTTTTATATATAGGAATGTAATGGATATATATAAAAGACTATATATAAAATCATATATCATAGTGCGAAAATATGCGGTCGCATTACGATGATGATTATCAATGAGTTACAGCGATATTTTATGTATTGGATACATACAAAAAATGCCACTCTATGCGATCGCATAAAATGGCATTTTCTTGTATGCAAATGCGACTGGCATGGATGTCAGTCGCGGATAGACTTGACGTGTATTTGCTGCTCTTGTTCTATCTTTTCGGCATCTGGCAGGCGGAAGGCTGCGAAGGCTTCGGGGGATAGTGAGAGCCGCCCCATGATGTAGCGTTGGGTCATGGCTATGTTGGGTACGTTGCCTGACATGTGTCCCATCATCATTGCTATCTGCTCGATCGCTACGCCTTTGAGGGCGAGGTTGGTGGCGAAGGAGCGTCGGCCGGTGTGTGTGGACACGAACTCGTATTTGCGTCCTCGTCGGTCGCGCCCTGCGTGGAATACTTTTGCCATGGAATCGATGCCGCATGCACGGCACATGTCGCGTATGTTGTTATTGTATGACATGACGGATAGTGTCTCGGGTTCGCGTGGCGAGGTGCGTTCGAGATATTGGCGCAGCCACGGATGGACAGGAACGGTGACTTCGGACCGGGTCTTGACGGATACGTAGGTGATGGTACGCCCGTCGAGCGAGAGATTGTCGGAGGAGAGGCGTATGCAGTCGGAAAGACGTGCTCCGCAGAGACATTCAAGCATGAACATGCGCTTGGCGTGTCGCATGGCGAGGGACCGAGGATGATAGGCGTTGATGCGTGCTATTTCGTCGTCGGTGAGGAATACCGCCTGGGTGGGCACTTTCTTGGCGTGAAGGACTTCACCGAACTTGAGCGATGGCACCGGCTTGGATGAGTTTTCGCGTATGACGGCGTTGACCTCAGCGAAGATGGTGCGTGCGGAGTTGGGTGCATAGGAGTCGATGATTTGCTCGCGGAAGTCATGCAAGTTGTCGTCGGTGAGGTCTTCCCACTGCGGCGCGTGACCGATGATGCTCTTGAATATATTGACTACCTTGACGCGTCCAGGGTGTTTCCAGATGAAAGCCCCATAGAATGTATGTCGCCATGCGTAGCCGTCGTATGTGGCGAAATAGCCCTTGCGGATGGCGTTGGAGTATTTTTCTTTCTGTTCGGGTGTGAGAAGTTCCTCCCAACGCCGGGTTCTGAGTTGTGTCATATTTTCTTGATTTTAAATGGTTGAATGGTGCTTTACGGCTGTGTAAAGGTAATATTAAATATAACATAAAGCAAGTT
>ERZ1026850.782-NODE-782-length-18705-cov-9.387239_pt1 | contig 18705 bp, 18 predicted proteins | sample MGYA00380155_ERZ1026850 | MGnify/ENA primary metagenome ERZ1026850 (study PRJEB33269, sample SAMEA4719791) | human gut metagenome | biome: human-associated habitat; feature: organic feature; material: feces | place: Cameroon | collected 2013-10 ... | reverse complement strand
TTCTAGTATCAATTCAATGAATTCTATGCTTTTAAATTCTAATTACAATTTACGAACGCATAGTGCATTGAATAAGCGGAATTTCAGAATCGGAACAGGATATGTAATCCTGCTTTTCCTTGCATTATGGGAAAAGGAGGAAACATGAAAACTTTAGAAGAACTGAATCTGGTGGATGACTTTCTGGTAAACAGCCTGACCAGCCACAAAATTTACGGAGAACAGTCGGCGAGGTACATTTTGGAGTGTATTCTGCACCGGCAGATAGGAAAGCTTACGGTAGTACCGCAGCGTTTCTTCTGCGGAGAGAATACAGAGACTCACGGCATTCGTTTGGATGTATATCTGGATGAGGAGAACGGAGAAATCTTTGATATAGAACCAGACCAGAATGACGGGAAAGAAGAGATTGTATCACTGCCCCGAAGAGTCCGTTTTTACCATGCAAAGATTGATGCAGGTAATCTGACTGTAGGGGATACCTATGGGAGCCTTCGGAATGTCATCGTAATTTTTATTACAACCTATGACCCCTTTGGGCTGAATCGTATGGTGTATACAATTAAGAACTGTTGTATAGAGGTGCCGGAATTAGAGTATGAGGATGGCGCACAGACGATATTCCTGTATACAAGAGGAAGGGAAGGAAATCCACCGGAGGAATTAAAACAGCTACTGCATTACATGGAGCATTCATCCATAGAGAATGCTCCATCTGAAAACTTGAAAAAGTTACACCGGATGGTAACAGCAGTCAAGCGGGATGGAGAGGTAGGTCTTGCATATATGAAGAGTTTTGAGAGAGAAGAGAGGATTCGGAAACAGGGCGAAGCAGAAGGAAGAAAGGCCGGGCTGGAAGAAGGCTTAGCTGAAGGGAAAAAGGAAGGTTTCGAAGAAGGCATTATAAAACTCAGTCGTAAACTTGGAAAAGAAGATACGGAAATTCTGTCATTATTGCAGGAAGAACTGCAGATAGATGAAGAGCAGGCGAAACTTATATTGGAAAAATATCAGCAATAAGTAAATAAAAAGGGGCAGCACTCCTACTGGAGTAGCTGCCTGATTAATTCTAAGTGTAAGTGGATAGCCTTTTTATAAGCATCCATATCCCGGTTCTTAAGGGATAATAAAATTTGTTCATGCTCCTGCTGTGCAGTAATTCTTCCATAAGAGGTATTTCCTTCACCATAATAAATGGATTTACTGATCAGATTATTCAGTGTCATATAGAAGACACGAAGCGGAAGATTTCTAGCTAATTCTGCAAGGTTTAAGTGAAAAAGAGTATCAAGTTTTACAAATTGCTCCGGCTGGTCTAAGGCATCATTCATCTGCCCATAGATATCATATAGACTGGTGAGATCCGGAACACTTTCCTGCTCCATAATATGCCGTCCAATGGCAAGCTCTAAGTCTTCCCGGGAGTCAACAATTTCCTTGATGGAAATATCGGAAGTGTTCAGGGCAGATTCAACCATATCTACAAGATCCGTTTCATTTGGAAGCGTAACATAATTGCCTTTGCCGATTACATTCGTAACCAGTTTTTTCTCGGTAAGAATCTTGATGGCTTCCCGGATGACATTACGGCTGACTCCATATTGTGTTGCAAGAACACGCTCAGAAGGCAGACAGTCACCATCCTTATATTCTTTATGTAAAATTAACTGTTCAATATCGTCCGCAATGGACTGGTATAATAATGTTCCCATAGCATTTCCCCTGTTCTGTCAATTTACTGATATTCTCATCCTAAACGTTGTCAAAATAAAATGCAAGGCTTTTATTTACGCGAGTAGCTCGCCAGGCGTGTTTCCCATAATTATAATGCCTGAATGGAAGCCTCTAAAATGGAAAGTCCCTCATCAATTTCTTCTTTTTTGACATTTAATGGAGCAGCAAACCGCATACCATTTCCATTTACACCGCAGTTTAAGGTGAGCATATGGCGTTCTAAGCAGCCCTTCTTTACTTTTGCCCAGATGTCTGGTGCCGGGGAGCCATCCTCATGGGAAAATTCAATGGCAACCATAAGTCCGATACCACGGACATCGGAGATGCAAGGATATTTTTCTTTTAATGCAAATAATTTCTCTTTTAAATAAGCTCCCATTTTATTGACATTTTCAATTAAGGTGCCATCTTCAAATTCCTTTAAGACTGCGCATCCTGCAGCGGCAGCACAAGGGTTTCCGCCAAAAGTGGTTCCATGGGTACCAACCGGCCATTTATCCATAATTTCCGGGGTGGAAATCACGGCACTCATTGGAAGACCGCCGGCAATGGCTTTACCAACTGTCATAATATCAGGCACAACGTCGAAGTTCTGGCTTGCCCACATTTTGCCGGTACGTCCGTAGCCACACTGGATTTCGTCGAAAATCAGGAGAATTCCATGTTTGTCACAAATTTCGCGGACACTCTGTACGAATTTTTTGGAAGGAACGACATAGCCGCCTTCGCCCATAACCGGCTCCATATAAATACAGGCAACATCTTCCGGATAGACAACATATTTCAATAATTTATTCAGCTCAAACAGTGCATAATCGGTACGTTCTTCTTCTGTCATACCGGCAGGACACAGATCTTTTCCGGGATATGGTGCAAAGTAGACATTTCCCATCAGAGGATTATAGTGTTTGCGGTATTTGGAATTAGAACCGGTAATAGCAGTAGCACCAACGGTTCTTCCATGGAAGGAACCCATAAAAGCAATGACTGCACTACGTCCGCTGTAGGACATGGCAAGTTTTAAAGCACTGTCGGTAGCTTCTGCACCACCATTGGAAAAGAAGATAGAACTTAAATTGCCCGGTGCCAGCTCAGAAAGCTTTTTTGCCAGTGTTAAAGTGGATTCATAGTTGACTAAGTTAAAGGAAGCATTTACAAGGTTTCCGGCCTGCTCCTGGATTGCTTTGACAACGGTTGGGTAGTTGTGGCCCAATGCATTTACAGCGATGCCCTGTACGAAATCCAGGTATTTTTCGCCATTGATATCGGTAAGATAGCAGCCGGATGCGGATTTGGCAATTAAATCGGTCTGTTTTGCAAATACGGGACTTAAATATTGTTTATAATCTTCAAATTTCATCATAAGAATAACCTCCTGTCTGGTTCAAATTTATGCATAATAGCTTTGGTTTAAAATATCTTCCACAATTTCCGGCGTAACGGGTGCCGGATTGCATTTTAAAAGGCGGTAAGCCATGGTTTCTTTTATAATTGCCGGAAACATGTCCGGTGTCAGGGCAAACTCCCTGGTAGATGCCGGAATTCCAATTTCTATAGATAATTTACGGATTGCATCCGGAACCGTTGCTGCAAGCACAGATGGGTCACTGCTTTGTGCAGAGAGGTTCATGGCATGTGCAATGGCAGCAAATTTGTCCACTGCATAACGCTCGTTTAAAGTCAGGCAGTATGGAAGCAGAATTGCATTTCCGATACCATGCGGTACATGGGCAAGTCCGCCCATTGCCTGTGAGATTCCGTGTACGATTCCAAGACCACCATTTACAAAGGCAAGTGCAGCAAGGGTGCTGGCCAGAGCCATGGTGCCACGGAATTCTAAATTGTCCGGCTCTTTTGCTACAATTCCAATTGTTTGTGAAATCATGGAAATTGCAGTAAGTGCATACATGTCACTCATGGCATTGGATGTGGTAGACGTATAAGCTTCGATGGCATGTGTCATGGCATCCATACCGGTGCTGATGGTAATTTTGTGTGGCATGGAAAGATGCAGGGTCGGATCAATCAGAGCATATTTTGGAAATAAGTAATTATGCGTAATAGAAAGTTTCACACCTTTTTCTTCATCTAAAATAACGCTGGAAGCAGTTACTTCACTTCCGCTGCCGGCGGTTGTAGGAATGCAGATGAGTGGCAGTGCCGGATGGCTAACCACTCCGCTGCCGCCAAACATGTAATCCCTGGCGGAGCCGGGATTTGTTCCAAGCAGAGCGATGGCTTTGGCAGTATCGAGAATACTTCCACCGCCGATAGCCACGATTCCGTCGCAGTGATGCTCTTTTAGAAAAGAGGCGGCTGCATCCACGAGGGATACCGTTGGCTCGGTAGGAATATCGGAATAAATGTCATAGGCGATGTGTGCCGAATCCATGCAGCTTTTCATGCCGGCAAATTCTTCTGATTTCCGGATATGATTTCCTGTTACGAACAGGATATGTGTCATGGATAATTCTTCACACAGTGCAGCAAGCTCTTTTACAACTCCGACACCATATTTTATATAAGCAGGTCCTTTAAATAGAAATGAATGCATCATATATCAGGCTCCTTTGCTTAAATAAGGTCAAGCTTTTCCTGAGCAATAGCGGCAAGATGTCTTGCGGTGCCTTCAATGCCAAGGAGACTGCTGTCGATCAGAATATGTTTGTAGCGGAAATCGGAAGGAGAATATTTTGCATAATGTTTATGATAATTTTCCCTTGCCTTATCTACTTCCTTAATCATTCGTTTGGCAGTTTCCGGTTCCATATGAAGAGTATCCACACAATTGCGGAGACGTTCTTCCACCGGAGCATAGATGAAAATATGCAGGCAGTTCTTTTTATTCTGTAAAATATAATCCGAACAGCGTCCTACGATGATGCAGGATTCTTTTTCGGAAAGTTCATTGACAATCTTTGACTGAGTGGCAAAAATCTCATCCTGGATAGCAGTAGTTCCGGTACCAAGTGGAAACTTCATATTAAGAAATCCGGGACGGACAGATTCTTCCGCATCACTGATTTTGGATACCGGCTGGTTTAATTTGGTTGCAGTTTTTTCAACGATATCACGGTCGTAATATTGGATACCCAGTAGTTCTGACATCTTTTTTGCAATAGGTCTTCCCAGGCTTCCAAATTCTCTTGTAATGGTAATTGTGTAGTGGTTCATAATTAGCACCTCCAAAAAAATTATCAAAAAAGTGTTGACAATAAAAGCAAATTATTGTAAAGTCAGCTTACTGGTAGTACCGGTTGGACAACACGATAATAGCACACATAAGAAAAGCTTGTCAAGGCTATAAATGATTTGCTATCATAAAGAAAAGAGGTGAGGTCCTGATGCACAGGGAACTGACGGAATACGAGAAGATGAAAGAGAATCTTCCTTTTGATCCGGCAGATGAAGCTTTAGCAGCCCGGCGCACAAAGATGCGGGAAATGGAACTTCTATATAATAGAACCACCCGTGATGAGAGCGACAGACGGGCAGAACTGTTAAAGGAAATGCTTGGAACCTGTGGAGAAGATGTAATGCTTCTTCCAAACATCCACTTCGATTATGGCTACAATATAAAGATAGGCAGTCACTTTTTTGCAAATGTGAACAGCACTTTTATCGATGTAGCGGAAATCCGAATTGGAAATCATGTTTTAATAGGACCAAATGTAACTCTTTGTACGGCAACACATCCAATCCTTTCTAAGGAACGGCTTCCACAGCAACTGGAAGATGGAAGAGAAGTAATATTGGAATACAGTCATCCCATTGAAATTGAAGATGAGGTATGGATTGGTGCAGGGGTGATTATAAATCCCGGGGTACATATAGGAAGAGGAACGGTAATTGGTTCCGGTAGTGTGGTAACAAAAGATATACCTGCCAACGTAGTTGCAGCAGGAGTGCCTTGCAGGGTAATCCGTGAGATTACAGAGCAGGACAGCTTAACAATAAAAGGATATTAATTGTGAACAAAGGCGTTTACTGATGGAAGTCAGTAGGCGCCTTTTTCTATAAGAAACTAAAAACCAGCAACAAAGGAGGAACTATTATGAAGAAAAGAATCTTAAGCGTGATGTTAACTTTGGTAACAGCAGGAATGCTTATAGCAGGCTGTGGCTCATCTACTACAGAGACCGCAGACACAGGAAGTACTGCAGGCAGCGAGAGTGCAGCGGGAGAGACAGCAACAGGTGGAACAGAAAACACAGCTACAGAATCACTGATTCCGGCAGGAGAAGAATCCGATAAGCTTTTGGAACTTCAGAAAAATGGAATCCGGATAGGTTATTGTAACGATATCCCTTATGAATATATCGATGATGACGGTAACTTTGCTGGTTTTGAAATTGAAATCATTGAGGCAGCCTGTGAGCGAATCGGAATTACCAACTTTATTCCAACCTTAACCTCATGGGATACCTATAGTACAGAGTTGCAGCAGGGCAAATTTGATATCTTTGGCTGTGGTGTATATGTAACCGATGAGAGACTGGAAGTTATGAATTTCTGTAATGAAACCTACAACTTAAAAGAGTGTATCGTAGTAAGAAAAGATTCCGGAATCGAGACAATTGATGACTTAAAGGATAAGGCAGTAGAATCCAGTGCCGGAATGTTATATATGGATGTAACCCAGGAAGCTGCAGACGAAGGAAAATTCGGTAGTGCAGTAGTCGGAGGTCAGCCATCCTCACTGGCATTAGATGTTCAGACCGGTAAAGTAGATGCAGCAATGATGGATATTGTAATGGGTGGTTACCTTACTTCACAGGATAATATGTCTGATTTAACAACACTTGATAACTGGGACAACATGACCAATGGTTATTGCTCTTATCTTTTCAACATTGATGATACAGAATTTGTAAAAGAGTTTAACAAGGGACTGGATGTAATCAAAGAAGATGGAACGATGAAAGCAATCCTTGATAAATATGGAATGGGCGATTCCATGATCGGTGTAGAAGAAGGTCAGGTTGAATTGCCGGAAAGATAACAATCAGGATATACGAAAACCCAAATTGGCAAGTGTATGCCAGGAGAGAAAAATATGTTACTTAGTATAAAAAATTTATCAAAAAACTTTGGGGATCTGGAAGTGTTAAAGGATGTAAATCTTGATATTGAAGCTGGAGAGGTCGTGGTCATTATTGGCCCCTCCGGCTCCGGAAAAAGTACACTCCTGCGCTGCATTAACCAGTTAGAGATCCCAAGTGGCGGAGCCATTATGTATAAAGACCAGGATTTACTGGATAAGAAAACAGATATACGAAAAATGCGGGAAGAAATTGGAATGGTATTCCAGAGATTCAATCTTTTTCCATTGCATACAGTATTGAAAAATGTAACCTTTGCCCCGATGGCAATCAAAAAAATGAAGAAACCGGCGGCAACAGAGCTTGCAGAAGAATTGTTAAGAAAAGTTGGTTTGTATGAGAAAAAGGATGTATATCCGACCACACTTTCCGGTGGACAACAGCAGCGTGTAGCCATTGCAAGAGCGCTGGCAATGAATCCGGAAATCATGCTATTTGACGAGCCGACTTCCGCATTGGATCCGGAACTGGTAGGAGATGTATTAAAAGTTATGACAGATCTTGCCAAAGATGGAATGACCATGATTGTAGTAACACATGAGATGGGATTTGCCAGAGATGTGGCAGACCGCGTAATTTTTATGGATGGGGGTTATGTCGTAGAAGAAGGCAGCCCGGAGAAAATCTTTACTGCACCGGAAAATGAACGGACCAGATCGTTCTTGGCAAGAGTACTGAATGCATAGGAAGGAGTGATAAGACATGAAATTTTATTGGGCAGATTGTTTTACACACCTGGCTCCTATCCTGGTAAAGGGACTTGGTGTGGTATTAGAAATAACGATTATATCATTTATTCTGTTTATGCTGATTGCATCATTACTGGCAATCGGACAGGTGGCAGGACCAAAACCATTGCGAAAAATCATTGGCGTATTCAGTGAGATTATCCGTGGAACACCAGCACTGGTACAGGTTGTATACATCTATTATGTCATTCCAATCCTGTATGCATATATCCGCTCCCTTTTTACCGGGAAATTTGCATATCCGGATATGTCACCGATTGCAGCAGGTATTGCCGGCTTAAGCATCTGTTATGGAGCATACGTCGGTGAAGTAATCCGTTCCGCTATTGTAAATATTGATTTTGGACAGACAGAAGCAGGACTGGCACTTGGATTTACCAAAACACAGGTACTTTTTAAAATCGTATTTCCACAGGCAATGAAGAATTCCGTACCGGTATTTGGCAACTATCTTCTGATGCTGGTAAAGGATACCTCCATTCTGCAGGCGATTTCTGTACCGGAATTATTGTTAAAGACAAGAGAGTATGCATCCAAGTCATTCTATACCATAGAGTCTTATACATTGGTTGCGTTGTTCTATTTATTATTGTCACTGCCTTTGTCGAGACTGGTGAAATATTTAGAGCGTAAAACGAAGATAGCAAGAACCAATTAGTATCGGGCAGGAAGGAGACTTAAGATGGAGAAAAAGCTGAAAGCAGAAGAATTATTTTCGGTGAAAGGAAAAATCGTACTTCTTACAGGTGGTGGTGGAATCGGAGAATATTTAGCAGAGGCTTATCTGGCAAACGGGGCAACCGTGATTGCGACCAACCGGACAAAGGAAAAGGGAGATAAACTGGTGGCATATATGAATGAGCAGGGCTATGACAAAATAGAAAGTTATCCCTTAGACCAGACCGATTCCGCACAGATAGAAGAACTGGTGGATAAAATCCTTACAAAATACGGACGCATTGATGTGCTTTTAAATGCAGTCGGTTACAGTTATGACTGCAAACCGGAAGATTTTCCGGAAGAAGAAATCCGGAAAATGATAGAAATCAATTATGTCAGTGCAGCCCTGTTAAATAAAATTGTAGCAAAAAAGGCAATGATACCGGCAGGCGGTGGAAAGATTATCAATATCGGTTCCATTGCAGGAATAATGTGTCATTCCAAGAATGTATTCCCATATGAAGCATCTAAGGCAGCTCTGCATCAGATGACCCGTTCTCTGGCATTGTGCTGGGCAAAGTACAATATTTATGTAAACTGCATTGCACCAACCTGGGTAAAGACACCATTGGTGGAGCATTATAAGGGAGACTATTTTGAAAGAGTGCGTAAAATGCATTATTTTGACCGGCTTTCGGAATTACAGGATTATGTAGGACCGGCCCTGTTTTTATCATCCGATGCATCCAGCTATGTCAGTGGACTGATTCTTACGGTAGACGGAGCATGGAGCTGCGGCAGAACAGTGGGACATGAAGAAGGTTACGAAGTACAGTATTAAACAATAGATTTATTTTAAGAAAGTATTTGCAATAAGAAAAAATAAAGGAGGATGTGCAATTATGTCGGAGAGAACACAGAGATTAAAGAGAGCAATGTTGGATGCAAAACCATGTGTAAGTGCGGAAAGGCTTGTATTGGCCACAGAGGCATATCAGAAATATGCTGGACTGCCAATCCCGGTTTTTCGTGCAAAAGTATTGGAGTATGTACTGACACATAAGAAGGTTGAAATCCGTAAAGATGAGATGATTGTGGGAGACCAGGCTGACCGGCAGAGATGCGCTCCTTTATTTCCAGAATACCAGTCCTCCAATGGATGGCTTGCAGATGAAATACGCAACCTTCATACCAGAACCAAGGATGTCATGGAGGTAACACCGGAAGATAAGGAGAAAATCTTAGAATATCTGCCTTATTGGGATGGAAAATCATTAGAGGATATCACCAATGCAGTCATCGACGAAGATATCAAAACAGAAGAAGGCGAGGGCGTATATACCTTCGGTGGCAGGGAAACCGCAACCGGTCATACCGCACCAAATTATAAACGCCTGATGAAAGAAGGCTTAAGAGGTTATATCAATCGATGCAAGGACAAGATTGCAGCAGTAAAAGAAGCCGGCAATACCACAGAGCTTCAGCCGAAAGTAGACTTTTGGAATGGTTCTGTGATTGCAATGGAAGCTGTTATTACATTTGCAAAGAGATATGCAGCACTGGCAAGGGAAATGGCAGAGACGGAAACGGACGGTGACCGTAAGGCTGAACTTTTATTGATAGCAGAAAACTGTGAAGTGGTGCCGGAACATGAACCAAAGACATTTTTGCAGGCATTACAGTTTATCTGGTTCTGCCATGTAACATTTCATATTGAAAATAATTCTACCGGAAATGGATTCGGAAGATTTGACCAGTATACATATCCTTACTATAAGATGGATAAAGAGGCCGGTGGCATCACAGAAGAACAGGCTACCGAGTATTTAGAGATGCTTTATGTGAAAATAACAGGAATGATTAAAATTCGTCCGAAGATTTTTAGCTATGCCTATGCAGGCTATCCGATGTGGCAGATTCTGATGTGTGGCGGACAGGACATTTACGGAAATGATGCTACCAATGATGTTTCTTACCTGATATTGGAAGCTGCAGACAATATCCGTATGAGCCAGCCGGCAATTGGAGTCAGAATACATGAGGGTACACCGGAAAAATTCATGGAGAAGGCAGTCAGCATGAACCAGCGTGGACTGTCAAACCCGGCATTCTTTAATGATAAAGTAGCAATTCCAATGGTTCAGGCTAAGGGAGGAACCTTAGAAGAAGCAAGAGACTGGGCAATCGTAGGATGCGTAGAGCCGCATCCGGGACAGGGTTCTGCAGATGGAACACCGCTGGCAGTCTATATGAATGGTGGAAAGATTATCGAGCTTACCATGCATAATGGATACAACTATCTGACGAAACGACAGGCGGGACCAAAGACTGGTGATGTTACCACATTTGAAAACCGCCAGCAGATTATTCAGGCAGTGGAGAACCAGCTGGATTACTTCTACGAAAAAGTCATTATCAATCATAACCGGGTAATATCCATTCATTCCACTATGCTTCCGGCAATGTTTGCGTCCGATGTGATGGACGATTGTATTGATAATGGAAAATCTGTGCAGCAGGGTGGTGTACGTCATAATTATACCGGAGCCTTTCTGGTTGGTCCGGCAAATATGGCAGACTCCATTGTAGCAATTGATTATGCCGTATTTAAAGATAAAATCTGCAGTATGCAGGAACTGATTGATGCCATGGAGCAGAATTTTGAAGGACAGGAGCGTCTGCGCCAGTATCTTCTTAAGGTACCTCCAAAATTTGGAAATGATATAGAAGAAGTGGATGAGGTCTATCGTGAAATTGTATGTCATGTGGCAGAATTTGTACAGGCAAAAGAGGATGCCCGCGGCGGACATTACGCATTCAGTAATCTTTCCCAGACTGCTAATGTATTATTAGGCTCTGTCTGTGGTGCAACACCGGATGGAAGACTGTCAAAAGAGCCATTGAGTGATAATGCATCCCCATCCATGGGACGTGATACCAACGGACCGACAGCATCGGTCAATTCCGTTGCCCATTCTGACCAGGTAAAACAGTGGGATGGCTCTCTTTTAAATATCCGCTTTGACCCGAAAGGCGTTGAAGGAGAAAAAGGAGAGAAAATTGTAGAAGGTGTGGTAAAGACCTACTTTGAAAATTACGGAAGCCATATTCAGATAAATGTCGTAAATGACAAGACTCTGCGGGCAGCCCAGAAAGACCCGGAGCATTACCGTGATTTACTGGTTCGTGTAGCGGGATATATGGCATATTTCACAGAAATGGACAAAGATATCCAGGATAGTATTATTGCCAGAACCTGCCATTTTGAGGCATAAAGCCTGATAAAAAATGCTGCCAGATTAATGGCACTAGAAACAGAAATTTTTATATAAAAACATTAATATAGAGATTTTGAATAGCAACAGTCAAATAATTCAGATCTGTAAGATGTACAAGAGGTGAGAGCATGAAAGGAATAGTTGGTGGCATTCAGAAATTTTCAACAGAGGATGGACCGGGAATCCGTACAACCGTATTTTTAAAGGGATGTCCATTGGAATGCAAGTGGTGTCATAATCCGGAACTGATTCATTTTGGCGCAAACCTCTATCATAATCCGACACACTGTATCGGCTGTGGTGCCTGTCTGACCGTATGTAAGGCGCAGGCACTGCAGATTGGAAAAAACGGAATTGAACTGATTCGTGAAAAATGCAAAGGCTGTTTTGCATGTACCAAAATGTGTTATGCCGGAGCTTTAACGGTTGCGGGAAAAGAAATGACAACGGATGAAGTCATAAAGATTGTGCTTCAGGATAAAGGCTATTATGAAAAAACCAATGGAGGACTTACCATTAGCGGTGGAGAACTTTTAAGTCAGGCGGAATTTGCCAGAGACCTGCAGCTTAAGGCAAAGGAAAATGGAATACAGGTGATTCTTGATACCTGTGGATATGGAGACGGAACAAGGCTTCTTGAAATGGCAAAGGATGCACAGCACATTCTCTATGACATGAAGCATATAGAGAGGGAGAAACATATTGCATGCACCGGAAGACCCAATGATATTATTTTAAAAAATCTCCGGTTATTAAGTCAGGATGAAGCAGTGCGGGAGCGGCTGATTATGCGTATGCCGCTGATTGCAGGAGTTAATGATGGAGAAAGTACAATCCAGAAGACATCAGTTCTTTATAAGGAACTTGGAATCCGCCATGTCAATCTGATTGCTTATCATGAATTAGGAAAAGTAAAAGCGGCCTGTGTCGGAAGAGAACATCATGATTTTGAAGCCCCATCAGCAGAACATTTAAAAAAGCTTAAATCAATTTTTGAAGCAGATGGAGCAGAGGTTGAAATTATAGGAGAGGGTGTATAGGCTGATATAGTATGGCAGAAAAGACAGAGTAAAGAGGTGGTTGCATGGGAAATGTTATCCTGCGGATGCTGGTTATTTTTATCATCATCCTGCTTGGTGTACTGGTAAGAAAAGCAAAATTAATTCCGGAGGATGGAGATAAGGGATTAAGTTCCCTGGTAATTTACATTGGAAATCCGGCATTGATTTTCTATTCTGTATTATCGGGAAATCTTGAAATTACCAAAAAAGAGGCATTGTTTTATGTGATGATTTCCTTTGTGTTTTATGCAGTGCTGATACTGGTGGGAAAAGTAATGAGTTATTTTCCACTTCTGAAGACCATTCCCAGGAAGCATATAGAGGCAATGCTTGTGTTTACCAATATGGGGTTTATCGGATTGCCGGTAATACAGAGTATTTATGGAGATGGGGCAATCTTTTATATTGCCATCATGGGAATTCCATTTAATATACTGGTTTATTCCTATGGGGTTTATCTTTTGGGAGAAGAAAGCAGCAGGCTGCCACTTAAAAATATGCTGAATCCAAGCATCATTACAGCTGTTGTAGTGCTGTTTTTATTCTTTTTGGATATACCGATTCCGGGATTTTTTATGGATCTTACGGATATGGTAGGCGGGATTACGGTACCTCTGGCATTGATTATTGTCGGATATAATCTGGCAAGAGAATCCATCTTAGATATCCTGCGGGATAAAGTAGTGTACCTATTCTTATTATTAAAGTTAGTGCTATATCCAGCGGTCATTTTCCTGTTATTCCGGCCATTTGTGAAAAATCCTGTTTTTTTCGGAGTAATGGTAATTGTTGCAGCAATGCCGGTAGGCAGTAATGTTTCTATGATTAACCGCGAGTATGGAGAAGAAAAGGACAGTGCAGCCATTGCAAAATGCACCGTTTTATCGACTGTCGTATCTGCTATTGCAATTCCAATCTGGGCGGCAGTATTACTTACTTAACAAAATAAGGTGAAATGCCGGATGGGAGGGCTTATGAACAGACAGATCCGATGTACGTTAATTTTATTTACAACAGCAGCTATCTGGGGCTTTGCCTATGTGGCACAAAAACTGGCACTGGGAAGTGTCGGACCACTTACATTAAATACATTAAGAGGAGGCATTGCCTTTCTATTTCTGATACCATGTCATCGATTCCTAAAATGGTTTGACCGTAAAAAAGGTAAGGCTTCAAAAGAATATAATAACCGGACTACGATAACAGCCGGAATCCGGAGCGGAATATTCCTGTGTCTTGCGTCTGTGTTGCAGGCATATGGAATAGCAGGAAGCGAGGTTGGAAAGGCGGGTTTTCTGACAACATTATATATTGTGTTAGTGCCGATTTTTAGTATATTTATCGGAAAAAAATGTGGTGCAAAGGTCTGGCTCAGTGTAGTTCTGGCAATGATAGGAACTTATTTTCTCTGTGTAAAGACCGGATTTCAGATAGAACGCAGTGACCTGCTGTTGATTCTCTGCGCCGTATTCTTTGCACTGGATATTGTATCTATTGGAACCATATGTGATCAGGTAGACAGTGTAAAAATGTCCATTATCCAGTTTATGGTTTCATCTGCATGTACTCTGCTGCCGGCAATTTTTCTGGAACATAGTTCCTATATCCAGATATGGAATGCCCTTCCGGCAATACTATATTCCGGGGTATTATCCTGTGGTGTCGGCTATACAATAGAAATTATCGGACAGGATGGCTTAAATCCAACGGTGGCTTCTTTGATACTGAGTTTTGAATCGGTGTTCTCCCTTCTGGCAGGATGGTTGTTTTTAAAAGAATATATGAGCATCAAAGAGCTGACCGGATGTCTTATTGTTGTGGCAGCAGTGGTGCTTGCCCAGCTTCCGGAAAGAGACCATGCAAAAGCTGCCGGGTAACGTCTGCCGGGCAGAGACTGCCAGGTAAAGTCTGCCAGAAAACAATAGAAACATTTATTTACCGGATGACAGTTCCACCGTGTCTTTCCAGAAGCGTTTTGAAATATTCTGACTTTGCAGCTTCGGATTCTTTCTTGCTTCAATGGCAATGCTGTCAAAGAAACCGCACCAGAGCTTCTGGTATTCCTCCTCGGCAGGGGAAAGCCGTGTGATAATCTCCGGATTTAAATTGGATGCATCTGTAAGGAAGTATCCATTGCCGGCTTTGTGAATGGCGGCAATCTGGTGTGTTGCGTCATAAATCATAAAATGTTCCTGCGGAAGGCGGTCAGCAAAGTGTTCTGCCAGAACGGAAATCACCTGATTCTTAGGGTGGATGGCAGAAAACAGGACTCCGTTTTCCAGTTCCTGAAAACGTAAAAAACCAAGCAGGTGGTGGGCTTCATTTCCGGTGGAACGGCTCAGCTCAAAGACTCTTGCAATATAAGGATTGCCAAGAGCCTGTAAAATCCGATGACCATCCGGTAAAGAAAATCCATATAAGAGTGTACGGTAAATGCAGTCGGCTTTGTCCGGCTGCTCATTCTTTTTCTTCTCATCATGGGCAAGAATCGCCTGAAGAATATCCTGATAGACTTCCATGCCAAGACGGGCAATAATGGTGCGTCCAACCTTTTCGCTCTTTTCGGAATCCGGTGTGACAGTAATATATTCAGAAAAGAGTTCGTAAGTTATCGCTTCATTGATAGAAAGCTTTATATTTTTGTGCCCGTATCTGCTGGCCCAGGCATCATAGATGCCGGTAAAGATGCCATCGATGGAATCTTCACATAGAAATATATACATGAGAAAAAGTCCTTTCCTGTTTACTGAAAAATCATAGTTATAGCAGTTTATCCGACGCATAAATCGTTGGTGGTCAGTTTAAAATCACTTAAAGCATCTTCATCGAAGAAGGAAATCTGTTTATAACTGGAATCCCGTATTTCCTTCGGAATCTGTGTTTTATCCTGCATCAGACAGCTGCAGATGTAATCCTCATTTTGAGGGATGGAATACATCATACGACCGGAGCAGGTAATAAAGTAGGCTGCCCGTTTTAAGACAACACCGATTTTCTTTAAATCAGAAAAGTCAAGGCGGCTGTGCCGGCGGGCTTTTACAATGCGGTTGGCGGATTTCACACCAATGCCCGGAACACGCAGCAGGGTGTTGTAATCTGCCCGGTTAATCTCTACCGGAAAGGCTTCTAAGTGGCGGAGTGCCCAGTCGCATTTCGGGTCTAAGAAGATATTAAAATCCGGACGGTCTTCGCTTAATAGTTCTCCGGCAGAGAAACCATAGAAGCGAAGCAGCCAGTCTGCCTGATACAGGCGGTGTTCCCGCAGAAGGGGCGGACCACCGGGAAGGGTTGGCAGATTGGAATTGTGATTCACATTGACAAAGGCTGAGTAGAAGACTCGTTTCAACTGGAAATTCTGGTACAAGCCTTCTGCTACCTTCATAATCTGATAATCGTTTTCCGGGGTGGCACCAATAATCATCTGGGTGCTCTGGCCTGCCGGTACAAATTTCGGGGTCTTGCGGTAAACCATCAACTCATTCTGGTTTTCCGTAATGCCATTCTGAATCAGACGCATGGGCTTTAAAATGGTTTTGCGGGACTTATTGGGTGCAAGAGCCTTCAGTCCGTCTGCGGTCGGAAGCTCCAGATTAATGCTCATACGGTCGGCAAGAAAGCCTGTTTTTTCAATGAGAACCGGGTCGGCACCGGGAATGGCTTTTACATGAATATATCCATTAAAATGATGGCGGACACGGAGCTGGTAAAGAGTCTGATAAATCAGTTCCATAGTATAATTCGGGCTGATGAGAATACCGGAGCTTAGGAAAAGACCTTCAATATAATTCCGGCGGTAAAATTCCATGGTAAGGGTACAGACTTCGTCCGGTGTAAAGGAAGCCCTTGGCACATCATTGTTGCAGTTATTCTGGCAGTAGGCACAGCGGAAAATGCATTCATTGGTAAAAAGAATCTTAAGCAGGGAAACGCAGCGTCCATCGGCAGAGAAGGTATGGCAGATTCCGGGAGCAATGGAATTGCCCATGCCATGGCCGTTTCCCTTGCGGTCTACACCGCTGGAGGTACAGGCCACATCATATTTGGCGGCATCCGAAAGGATGGTCAGTTTTTCCATTAAAGACATGTTTTCTGTTATGTTCAAAGCAATCACCTTTTCTATAAAATCCCCAATAATAGTTGCGTAGAACTATTTTCCTCTGTTATCATAAAAAGGACTGGACAAATCAGAACATTTGTTCTAAAATAATTGTAACACAGAAAAATGCAGTTGGCAACAAAAATCGAACATTTATTCGAAAAAAGGATAGAAAGAGCGGTTAAATAAAGGAGCAGGCATGGCGGAATTAGGAAATCCACAGAATACAATAGAGGTACTGCAGAAGTACCGGTTTAATTTTCAGAAGAAATTCGGGCAGAATTTTTTGATAGATACTCATGTGCTGGATAAGATTATCGATGCATCCGGAGTGACGGAGGATGATTTTGTATTGGAGATTGGTCCGGGAATCGGAACCATGACACAGTATCTTTGCGAGCGGGCAAGAGAAGTGGTTGCGGTGGAGATAGATAAGAATCTGATTCCGATTTTGTCGGACACACTGAAGAATTATTCCAATGTAACAGTAATCAATGAAGATATTTTAAAGCTTGATATCTGTAAGCTGGCAGAAGAGAAGAACCAGGGAAAGCCAATCAAGGTAGTGGCGAATCTGCCGTATTATATTACCACACCGATTATTATGGGACTGTTTGAGAGCCATGTGCCAATTGACAGCATTACGATTATGGTGCAGAAGGAAGTGGCAGAACGTATGCAGGAGGGACCGGGAAGCAAGGAATATGGTGCACTTTCCCTTGCGGTACAGTATTATGCGAAGCCGGAAATCGTGGCAAATGTACCACCAAATTGTTTTATGCCAAGGCCGAATGTAGGCAGTGCGGTCATCCGTCTGACCCGGCATGAGAAGCCGCCGGTAGAAGTGGAAGATGAGAAACTGATGTTCCGTATTATCCGGGCATCCTTTAACCAGCGCAGAAAGACACTGGCAAACGGACTGAATAATTCCCCGGAGATACATTTGCCGAAAGAGGTAATACAGGAAAGTATCGTAAGCCTTGGAGTACCGGAGAACATTCGTGGAGAGGCACTGTCCTTAGAGCAGTTTGCGGAACTTTCCAATGAGATAGGACAGCGTATGAAACAGTAATAGTTTACTGGTATACATCCATTTCTGTTACATATATATGTAGAACAGGAGTGGACAGGATATGAAAGAAAAAATAAAAATGATACTGTGTCTGTGTCTGATTATTGCAGGACTACCGATACTTATGACCCTGGTGTTTCAGGGGGATGAGATATTATTGGATACAGACAGCAATGAAATACAACATAAGAGCAGTCATCCCGATGAAGAAGAGAAGATGGCTGCTCTTGTGTCTATTCTGGCACGGGATATCCCGGTTACCTATGAGGAAGAGGCAATTCGTGCGCAGGCAGTTATTGTGCGGACCAATTATGAATATGCCCTGTCACAGGGCAAAGCACCGGAGACGGGACTGAGTGTTGCAGAGCAGACTAAATTATTTGGAAATGAAAATTATAATCGATATTATCAGAAATTGGAAAATTGCCTGATAGATACCGAGGGGGAAGTCTTAACATATCAGGGACAGGAAATTGAGGCTCCCTATTTTGCAGTCAGTGCAGAGAAAACGAGAGGGACAGAGCTTCCTTATCTCAAAAGTATGGAATCCATATGGGACATTACATCAGAGGATTTCCTTAAGGTGGAATTCTATGATGCAGGAGAACTGGTGGATACCTGCAATCAGGCATTTCCGGAAGCAGAACTTACAGCGGAGGACTGGGTGAATAGGCTGGTGGTGACAGAGCGGGAAGAAAGCGGATATGTAAAAACCATACAGGTTGGGAACAGTAGTGTCAGCGGGGAGGAATTCCGCAAGGCATTTTCCTTAAATTCCGGCTGTTTTTATATCAGGGAAATCGATGGCAGGGTACGTATTGTGACCAAAGGCTTAGGACACGGTTATGGACTTAGCATATATGGAGCAAATGAGATGGCAAAAGAGGGAAAAACTTATCAGGAAATTTTAAGCTATTATTATTCCGGAATTGAAATTACAAAAAAATGAAATA
>ERZ1026850.777-NODE-777-length-18769-cov-10.019237_pt1 | contig 18769 bp, 22 predicted proteins | sample MGYA00380155_ERZ1026850 | MGnify/ENA primary metagenome ERZ1026850 (study PRJEB33269, sample SAMEA4719791) | human gut metagenome | biome: human-associated habitat; feature: organic feature; material: feces | place: Cameroon | collected 2013-10 ... | reverse complement strand
CAAAGGAGAAGTCCATCATCGACCGCTGCACTGCCAACATCTACCGCAAGTACATCCGCAAATATGAGGGCGATCCGCCCACGCTGAAAGACCTCTACGACGACCTCATGCGGCAGAAGGAGCCTGTCGCCCACGAAATTGCGCTGGCGTTAGAGCTGTTCACCACCGGCAGTCTCAACGTATTTGCCCACCAGACCAATATCGACACCCGCAACCGGATCACCTGCTACGACATTCAGGATTTGGGCGAGAACCTGAAGCCCATCGGCCTGCTGGTGATGCTGGACAGCATCCTGAACCGCGTTATCCGCAACCGGCAGCAGGGACGGTATACTCACGTCTACATTGATGAGATCTATCTGTTCTTCGCCAGCACCGGCGTGGGCGGCAAAAGCGCCATCAATAACTATTCCAGCGAGTTCCTGTATAAATGCTGGAAGCGGTTCCGTAAATACTACGCCACCCTCACCGGCATTACGCAGAACGTGGAGGAGTGCCTGTTATCCGACACGGCGCGGCTGATGTTTGCCAACAGCGAGTTTTTGGTACTGCTGAATCAGGCTCCCACCGACCGTGCGGAGCTGACCAAGTTGCTGGGAGCCAGCGACACGCAGATGGATTACGTCAGCGACGCTCCGGCAGGACACGGGCTTATCAAGGTGGGCTCCTGCCTTGTGCCGTTTATCAATGAGCTGCCCCATGACACGGAGCTGTACCGTCTGATGACCACCAAGCCGGGGGAACAAAATGCGTGACGTCAAGACCCGCGCCGCCATGGAGCAGCCGAAAACACGGCAGAAAAGCGCTATGTCCCGCACGGCTGTGCGTATCTTGCAGCGGCACTACGCCCAGCAGAAGCAGGAACGGCAGACACAGCGCCAGCGGCAGCCGGTGGAGTACGCCACGGAGCAGGTGCAGCAGGGCACGGCAGACGCCGCCCGCTTGACTTTCCGCGCTACACGGCAGCTTCAGCGGAAGTACGTCCTGCACAAATACCGCACCCAAAAGGTTCGGCAGCGGCAGGAGACAACGGCGGCACAGGTGCGTCAGCGGGATATGTGGCGCTCAACGGAGCAGACCGCCGCAGCGCAGAATACCACAGCGGCGGAGACACCACGCACCACAACGGTGCCGCGCCAGCCACAACAAAAACCACCCGCATCAACTACCATGACCGCGGCCCAGCAGCGGGCGAAGCAGCAAACCCAGCGCGCCGCCCAGCGGCAGATGCTCCAACAGACGAAAGCCGCTGCCCGCAAAGCGGGACAGCGGCTGGAGCAGATGACGCAAGCAGTGGGCAAGACCGTCCGCGCCGGTATCAAGGCCATAGCCGCAGCGGGCGGCGGTGTGGTGTTATTCCTGCTGTTGGCGTTGCCGGTGATCGCGGTTGCGGGGGCGCTGTCACCGGCTGGTGTCCTTGCGGACAGCCATACCATGGAACCCACCGGCGAGGCTATGGAGGTGTGGGAGCGCCTGCCGGACGATCTCTCCATGGAACGGCGTATGGTTGTCACCTATGCACTGGCGCTGGTGGACAAAGTGGACTACTTTTGGGGCGGCAAATCGCTGGTGCTGGGCTGGGACGACCGCTGGGGTGAGCTGACGGAGGTCACAGCCGAGGGCAGCGACACCACCGGCACGGAGCAGCCCTACGGCTTGGACTGTTCCGGCTTCGTGGACTGGGCGTTCTACAACGCCAGTGGCGGCGAGTATGTGATCGGACAGGGCGGCGGAGCTATGGAGCAGCACGCCAACTGCGTGGACATTGAGTGGGACGAGGTGCAGCCGGGGGACTTGCTGTTCTATCCGGAGGATGAACACGTCGGCATCGCTGCGAGCCGCGACTGGCTGGGCCGCCTGCTGGTGGTACATTGTGCCGCTGGTACGGACGGCGTAGCGATCTCCCACCGAACCGGCTTCGAGACAGCCGCAAGGCCGGTGTGGTACACAGATGAATAGAGGGCGGATTAGGCGTGATTAAATATGAAAAATGGGGGAGCAGTAAATAGAGGCTGCTTCTTGAAAATCGATTATGAACGAATTTAGAACAACAGTCCGGAATGGATATAGACCCTCCAAAATGTGGGGGGAGAGGTGCCATTTTACGAAATGTAGTTGAATTTTGCAAATTGCTGCAATATAATCACAGTAAGCGTGCGGCAAGATTTTGTGCTTGTGTTTCGCAAGTGTTGACAAGAACGGTGAGAAGATTCGCTCTCATGTCACCTGTTTATCCCTATTAACTTTTTGTGTAGCTTATAGTTATATGCATATTTCCGCATAATGAGTTGCCGCACGCTTTTCAGGAGATTGCTATGAGAAAGTTTTGCGATGCAGAAACAAGAAATGAATTTGCGGACTTTTTGAAAATTTCAAGAAGTCAACTGAGTTATGTTCTGTTTGTGAAACATCCTCATAGTTATTATAAAACCTTTGAAATTCCTAAGAAAAGCGGGGGAACCCGAGTTATTAATGCACCATATGGTGAGTTGAAGTTTATACAAGAACAATTGAATAAGCGATTGGTAGAGTATCAGAAATATATTTGGGAGGTCAAAGGTGTACGCCCCTCTATTTCCCACGGATTTGAAAAAGGAAAGAGTATTATTACAAATGCGAAGATTCATAGGAATAAAAGATATGTCGTAAATTTAGATATTGAAAATTTCTTTGGAACTTTTCATTTCGGCAGGATAGTCGGATTTTTTGAGAAAAATCGATATTTTCGCCTGCCGCATGAAGTGGCGATTACTATTGCGCAAATTACTTGCTATAATGGGGCTTTACCTCAGGGAGCACCCAGTTCGCCTATCATTACAAATTATATCTGTCAAGTTCTAGATAGAAGGTTGTTGCTTCTCGCCAGGGAGTACAGGTTAGACTATACGAGATACGCAGATGATATAACTTTTTCAACAAACGATATTCACTTTACTGACAAGTACAGGGCCTTCCTTGATGCAGTGGATACTGAGATTCAACGCGCCGGGTTTCGAATCAACAGTAAGAAGACCCGACTATTATTCGAATCCTCTCGCCAAGAGGTAACGGGTCTTACTGTCAACAAAAAAATCAATAGCAACAAACAATTTCGGAAAGAAACGCGAGCGATGGCACACCATATGTATGCAAATGGCGAGTTTTCCATAGCTGGAGACTCTGGGACTCTTGAGCAACTTGAAGGTCGGTTTTCTTTTATTGACCAAATAGAACATTATAACAATAGTCTAAGTGGCAATAAAAAGAACTATCATAACTTAAGTGGCTGTGAACGTGAATATCAAAAATTTTTGTTCTATAAGTATTTCTTTGCGAACCAACGGCCACTTATTCTCACCGAAGGCAAAACGGATGTTCGTTACTTAAAAGCGGCTCTCAGAAATCTTTATAACGAATACCCAACACTGATTAAGAAGAACGAAGATGGTTCCTTCCAGTTCGAAGTATCCTTTTTTAAAAGAACTAGACGGTGGGAATACTTTTTTGGATTAAGTTCTGATGGGGCGGATACGTTGGGAAATATTTGCCAGTGCTATTTCTCTAAACGAAATACGGGTTTGCCGCAGATTTTCGATTACATGAAGAGCATAAGTAGACGGCATCCTCAGCATCCAGTCATTTTTATTTTTGATAATGAGATGAAGTCAGACAAACCTTTAAAAAAATTTTTACAAAAACAGGGGGTTACTGACGAAAAGAGAAGGCAACTTGTTGCAAGATTATATATTCAGATTATGGATGGTATGAACTTATTTCTTGTTACAAATCCACTGGCAAACGGGAACGAAGAGTCCGCCATTGAGACATTATTCTCAGAGGAAGTTTTATTGCACGAAATAGATGGAAAGAAATTCTCTCTGGAGAATGACTATGATACCGCTACCTATTATGGCAAAGAGCTCTTTTCAAAATACATTGAAACCAATTATGAATCCTTGGATTTCAGCGGGTTTAGACCACTTTTGGATGCGCTGGCTGCAGTCGTTGAAACATATCGCTTGTCGTATGATGTATAGGTATACAGTTTCTCGGAGTATGGAAGAGATGCTTATTCGGCGATAGAAAAATACACCGACTCTAAGCGGCAATGAACCCAGTGAAGACTGACTATATGGCTAAATCTGAATACAATTTCAGCATTTACAGATGAATAGCGGCAGAGACGATGCAATTGTTGCTATTCTATTTGTGAAACCCGTCTCGATCTGGGACGGATTTTGGCGTAGGCACTACATTGTGTCGCTTTTCTCTAAAACCTGGATGCGACAGCACAAGTATGTGTATTTTGTGAAGATGTGCTTTTTCCACGACTGTGGTAATGTAATCCCTCTACTCAGCGGTACACGGTAGAAAAAATTGCCATCATGTCTGATTGCAGCGTATTTTTACGCAAATTTTCATACAAAATATAGGTAAGGGTGCAGTTCAAATTGAACTGCACCCTTGCTATATTGCTGAAAGCGTACTTATGCGTTACCACTGCCGCCGTAAATCGTGTATAGGTGGGCAGGTACACGGAACAGGGCGGTTGCGCCGTCAACTAAGGACTCCGTTTTTGTCACAGGAGAGGGTCAGGGTAACAGGAAATTTAGATGATCCGATTATTTGCTTAGCGGCCATTGTAATATTTCCAGTGGCGGTGTTGCCGCTTTTAGAAGAGGACTTACTATACACGCTCCAAATATTGTCGTAAATCGTTATCACGGGCGTATTTGCACTGGTACACCGAGATGTGGAGCCGTCGTAGGTGAATGTGGCCGTCATTGATGCGCTCCAGTCGAGGCCTCCGCCAGCATCATGGTAGTCATGTTTTACCGAACCAACTCTTGTTTTGCTGGCGCGTGTGGCAGCGGTGTTGGTTACAGAGACGGTGGTTATCACATAACTGCCATCATCGAAATAGACAATGCGTTGGAATTCCTCCGCGTTCGCGGCAAAAGTGCAGGTGGGAAAAAGGCATACGACAATTAGGCACAAGGAAAGAAAAGCGGCACTGTGTTTTTTCATAACAGTTCTCCTTCTTACTCTATTGTTGTTATGATACGGTCGCTCCATCCAGTGATGGCGTGTTGATACTGATGGATCTCGGTACAAAGTACTGCAATAAGAATACATAACGCAGCCAGAACGCCTATTCCGACAACAGTCAGGATTTTCCGCCGTAGGCGGAGAGCTGCCAGAAGCTCGGCGGTGTCCATATCATCCACATAACTGGCCGCGACCTGCTGCGGTGTACCGAATTGTTCCTCTGGCGTTACGGAGTCCTCCGCGTGTTCACTACGATACTCTTCCAAGCGGAGACGAAGGTTCTGTAGGATGTATTGTCGTTGCTTGCGAGGGCAGGGTAGGTAATTGCCGACAGCGTGGCAGTATTGACGGATCGCACGCTCTGTCATGATATCGTCTCCTCTCTGTGGATAATGGCAAAGACACCAGCTGTCAGCTCCTCGTATTCTGCGGTCATTTCCCGAAGCCGTTCTACACCGGAGGGTTCCAGATGATAGTAATTTCGCGTCATACGTTTGCCTACCAGAACCCGTTCTTCTGAAATGAGTCCCTGATCCTGTAGCCGGTACAAAATGGGGTACAAGGAGCCTTCCTGAATGGTCAGCTTGCCACCGCTGAAACGTGAAATCTCCTGACACAGCTGATACCCATACATATTTTCTGATTTTAGCAGAGAGAGAATGACCAATGACATAATCCCGCGTCGGTAATTGCTCTGTGACGTATCCCTGGACAAAGGCACCACCTCGTTTCTATTTCTATATACTTGTATAACACAAATACTGGATTATTTCAATACTTGTTGTTAAAAAGTATTGTTGACAAATTATATGTATTGTGGCAAACTGCAGACAAGAGCTGTTCATAGGGAACGGCGAGAATGATAGACAATAGAAAAGGAGGAAAGTCCCAAGAAAAGAGAACATTTATTACGATACGCTAAAGGATAAGGAGGTGGATATCTATGACAAAAAAGGGGATCAGATTGCTGTTTATCATGCTGAGTTCTCTGATGCTTGCCGTTGTTATGGTGGCCTGCGCGAAGCAGGGGGCGACGGGCGAGGAGACCGCAGATATTCCGCAGGAGGTTCAGAACGCGGCTGAGAACTATCTCGAGGCATTCAAGGAGGGCGGCGCCGCAGAATCTACAAAATATGCATACTATCCTACGGAAGAACTTCGTGAACTGCACGCTGCACAAAGCGGGCAGACACTGGAAAGCTACAAAATTGAGCAGATCGAAAAACTGACAGATGCTCTTTATGCGGTAACATGGACGGCGGAAACAAATATCTACGATTCAGCACAGACGATTTTCGGCTTTGTAGGAAATGTGGATGGTAAATGGCTCTATATTGGCAACACGGATTATGTACCTCAGGATATGAAGGAGGGACTTGACCTGTCCCACTACGAATACACAGATCCGGATATTTTGTAGAACCAGCTGTATATGTAAATAGTTTCCATATGGTACGAGAATTCGGGTTTCGTTACATTTGGCGATTTGACATTCGATACGGACGAACAAGGAGGATTTTATGAAACGACTTTCTGCATTTGTTTTGAGCTGTGTACTTATCGTAAGTCTTACTCTTCCGACATTTGCAATGTCCCCCGAGGTTCATAGTGATGCCGGAGTGGCCCAAGAAATGAGGGCTAGTATAGATTGGAAAGAGTGGGCGAAGAAAGTTATCATGTGGATTATCAAACAAGTGGATGACGCGGTATACTACAAGGAATCAATAAAAACTGTAGAATCAGATTTTATTGAGCTATCTCCGGGGACGATTAAGTTTAATGAAGACAGGAACGGACCTGCAGCTAGTATAGACATTGTTGCAAATTCGGGTTATCGTATTCGGGAGGGGAAAATCTCCCATCCAGATATGACGATTTCTGTGTCTGCAAGTTGCTCGTTCCTGACGGGGTTACTAAATACAATAGCAGTTATGCTTATTTCCCCAAATGCTGACATTGTTATTAACCAGACATTGGGTATGAACGGGAGTGTGCTCTATGCGGTAAATACAACGGCGAAGATGGGAACATACAAAGCCACGTTTACCGTTAACGAAAAGCAGAAGTGGACACCATCCGTAAGACTGTATGATGATGCTGCACCGTCGTCGACGCGCACAGCAGGGATGGAGACATTTTCGGCTGGCCAGATTGTAATGACTCCAGATGGAAATAAGCAATATATGCTCCCGACTGATTCGGTTATCAACGTGGTCTGCGGCGAGACTTTTACAAATACTATTTATATGATGTCCGTAGAAGAACTGTATGATCAGTTCTGGGATGAAAATTTGAAAACACATGTTATGCGGTTAAAGGACTACGGTGTGGGGGATAGTATTAAAGTTCGTGACACTATTAGCGCTGTAAAATATGAGATAGATAAGGACAGAACAATTCTGGAGTTTTTGACTAAATACGGTACAGCATATTGGCCGTTCGACGGAGACTTGACAGAGGAATATCGAGCAGGTGATGAAGCATCTTTCCAATTTCAAGTTGTGGAAGAATATAACACTGGCTCGTATATCTTTGAAAGTTTGGATTACTTCCAGGCGGCACTAAACAAACTGGATAATCCGGAAATGCCCCTGTATATTGCAGACTACATCGCCAGATGAGAGTACATGCCTGTCGCATTCCCAAGTGGGTCATTTTCGCGATTGTCATCGTCACCCTCGCCGTTTTGTGGGGGATGAAAAAATACCATGGACTGGATGCGCTCCCGCTGCGAACGCCGGAGACAAAGAACTTTATCACATATGTTAAGGAAACCCATGGAGATTCCCGCGCTACCGTGCAGTATAGATTTCCGCAGCATATAGAGATTCGCGTTACTACGAAATCGGCTCTTTCTGATAGAGAAAAGGAGACGATTCTCCAACGGGCAGCGGAGCTTCTGCAGGATAAAGATTTTGCTCGAAACTATACGCGAGCCTATGAACGGCGGTACGGTAAAATATCCGAGGACAATGAGATTTTGACGACGGGCACAAAAGCTGAGGGACCCACCCTTGTAGCAGTGCGCTTTTATGAGCGCGGAGATCGTTTGTCTGATGACTACTATGCACAGTATCCGTTTGACAAATGGATAGGGGCATAGAGCCCTAAGAATTCAGAGCCGCAGTTCGATCCGAACTGCGGCTCTGTGCTTCGCACACGCGTTATAGAAAGAATCGGTCAAGCAGTTTGGGAAACGTCCGAGCCTGCGGGGCCCGTCACTCATAAGGTACGTCAAGACAACAAATACAGCAAGATATTCTGTGGTGGACGGATTTAGCCTCATGGATGTCTAAGAACGGTATAAAAAGCATCTACCTGTACAGCAGGCAGATGCTTTTTTGTATCAAAAGGTATCGATTGATTCCCGCTGCCGCAGCCCCCCTATTCTACCCTTTCTTGGTTTTCAAGAATGATGGAATGGGGGAAAAGTGTTGTAAAAAATACGAAGAAAAAAGTTTCGAAAAGTTGGCCAAAACGGCCTACTTCAAACGGAGTATTTAGTGAGAGGGAAAGAGAGAACCCTTCCGGAAACAAAGGAGGATGACGAGTTGAAGCTTCCTTGGAATCAGAAAGAGAGCGTCCGCCACATATTCGATAGCTACTGCAAGAAGATACTGCGTCAGGAAAACGTGGATATGAAGCGGTCGGAAGCACGCCGTAGGGCGCGGGAATGCAGCCTTTCGGAGTTACCTCCGGAACTTCTTGCACAGCTTTGCTACGAGGACATTCACCCCGTGGAGTTTGAAGTGTGCGGATACCGTATTCCCGTCAACGATGACCGTCTCGCGGCGGCATTGGCCAAGCTCCTGCGGGAGAAGCGCGATGTAATTTTGCTGTCCTACTTCATGGATATGAGCGACCGTGAGATCGGGGAACTGCTGGACATAGCGCGGCGTACAGTCCAGCATCGACGGACAGATACTCTTGCTGAACTCAGAAAACGAATGGAGGATGACAATGACTAATCTCTTACATACGAAGCGTATCCGCAATAAGACGCTGCTTCCGTTCTCCGTGATCCGCGCGGCGTCGCAGGGCGACGAAGCCGCCATTTGCTGCATCCTGAAGCGCTATGAGGGCTACATACGCCGCCTGTCTACGCGCTGTTTCTACGACGCGACGGGGAACCTCTACTACTTCATAGATGAAGCGGTGCGCGGTCAGCTTGAGATAAAGCTAATCGAGAGCATCCTAAAATTTGATATCATCCGAAGCGCATAGCCCGTCTCCACCCGCAACGGCGGCGTGTTTCCCCTCCGCTGTTGATGCGGGTTATCCATATAGATCGGCAGGCACCGCCAAGTCTTTGACGGTGCCTGCGGGCTTATATGACCGATGCTCCTTGAAAAGCCGCACTTTGCGTGTCATAAAGCAGACAGGTACGTTCGTGCCGGTGTGAGCCATAGGACAGCGCCCGCCATGATCTTCCCATGGGGAGGGAGCGAAACAGGCGTTGTTCAGAAGCAGAGCGGCACTCTGTTGGCCATGACCACCGGCACCCTTAAAGATACTCCCGCATTGGACGCCCTCAAAGCATCGTGCGGCGCACCCATCAGCATGGGCCGGGGTGAGATTCCCGTGAGGCTGGCAGCCACCAGCCGCCTGTTTTGCTTGAGAAAAGAGACAAAATGCAAAGCTGTGGAGCTTGCAGACAAGCATTTGCCTGTATGCTCGACGGCTTTTTGGTTAGAGTTGGAAAGAAACGTTCATAATGATAACGGAGGTGGCGACACTTGAACGATAAGAGCGAACAGCAGATCGGCGCGGCGACCTATGTGATCGAGCGCGTATTTACCGGCACAAAAACCATCCAGGAAGTGGTAACGGAGGAAATCATTTTCACGGGAAAACAGGCCGCAAATTTTGACCGGCAGGATAGCCGCATGGTATAATGGAACCGTAAATGAGTGGTTCCGGAAAGGAGGAACAATGAGGAACCACGTCCAGCTTGCAGATGCCTACTACCGCCTTTCCGATGAGGAGCGGAAGTACGGTGAATCTGCCAGTATTACCAACCAGCGTACCATTGTGCGGGAATACTGCGAAAAACGCGGCATCATTCTGGTGGAGGAATTTGCCGACGACGGCTATTCCGGCGGCAACTTCGAGCGCCCCGGCTTCCGCGCCATGCTGGAGCATCTGAAAACCGGCAAGGTCAACATGGTCATCACCAAAGACCTGTCCCGCCTGGGCCGTGATATGACAGAATCCAGTCATTATGCGGAGCGCTATTTCCCCGAACACGGCATCCGCTATCTGGCCCCCGGCAGCAACTTTGATTCCGAGGAAGATAACCTGATGGCGCCGTTCCAGTTCGCTATGAACGATGTCTATCTGAGGGATACCTCCCGCAAGGTCAAGCAGACGCTGAACTCCAAGCGCAATAACGGAAAATATGTGGCCTGCCCGCCCTACGGCTACCGCAAGGCGGAGCGCACCACCGACCAGCTTGTGCCGGACGAGAACACCGCGCCGGTGGTCAAGATGATCTTTGATATGGCCGCTTCCGGCCAGTCCTGCCGCAGCATCGCCATGCGGCTCAACGAGGCGTGTATCATGCCGCCGCTGAAGTACCGTGTGGAATGCCGTGACAACTTCACCGAGCGCGGCGCACAGCAGATGTCCGACCTGTGGAACTACACCACCGTGAAGCGCATCCTTCGCAATCGGGTCTACTTGGGACACACGCTGCTGGGTAAGAGCCGCAAGGTCAGCGTGAAGTCCAAGAAGAAGGTCAAGGTGCCGGAGGAGGAATGGGTATTCACGAAGAACACCCACGAGGCGCTGGTGTCGCAGGAGCAGTTCGACATGGCCGCCCACTTCATGGGCGAGAACACCAAGGCGAACGGCCTGAATCCGGCGTTCCGTCACAGCATCTTCGGCGGCATCGCCTACTGTGCCTGCTGCGGCGCGGCCATGTGTTCCGGCGGCTCCGTCTACAACGGCGAACGGGCGAAATACTGGTATCTGGTATGCAACAACCTGAGTTCCAGAGCGCAGACCCGCTGCCTGCATGGGGCGCGTATCCGCTACGACGACCTGATGGAAGTCGTTCGTTGTGACCTCAATAAGCTGCTGTCCTTTGACGAGAGTACGATCCGCGCTATTACGGAGAACGCCATCGAGCAGGCCAACGCCTCCTTGGGCGGCGAAGATCCCGCTGTACAGATCGAGAACATCGACAGGCAGACCGCCCGTCTCAAGAAGATGATCGAGCGCTCCTACCGCGACAACATCGCAGGGGCACTCAGCGATGACATTCAGGAGGAAATGGTCAAAAAGTTCAGCAGGGAGATCGAGGAGCTGGCCGTGCGCCGCAGGAAGCTGGTGGAGGGTGAGACGGCGGCAAAGGAGATACGCAGCGCCTACGGGCTGTTCTTCGACCTTGCCAAACGGTATACCTATGTAGAAACGCTGGATAGAGATATATTGCACACCTTCATCGACCGTATCGAGATCGGTGAAAAGATACTGCCGGAGGGCAGAAAAGTTGCTGGGCCGCGTACCCCGTACCGGCAGAGCATCCGCATCTTCTACCGTTTTATCGGGGAAGTATCGGGAGGCGACCTGCGTCAAGTGCAGGCGAATAGAGATCGTAAAGAGGCTGCTTCCATGGCAGAAATGTGACGAATGTCCACGACAAAGATACACTTGTTTCAAACAAGATGTTTCCACCTCAAAAACTGGCTTTTTCGGAAAACGCATTTTTCCTGTATTTAAGCCAAAAATCGGGGGTTGGAAAAATTCTTTGAGGTGGATACACATCCTCCTCATTGGCGGCCTCCATCTTAAACTTATCCATCGCGGCCTTGGCCTCGGGGATGTTCAGCTTGTTGCTGTTCTTGCTGGACATATTGAAAATCTCCTTTCCGGTTGTTGAGCGATAAGCTCTGATTGGGTATCGCAGTCATAGCTTTTCCCGCCGCCGGATGAATATACGATGCGGACGCTGGTAATATCTGCTGCCTTATGGCGCTTTACATCAAATCATCATTTGCTGCATAAACATATAGCGAAGGACGGACCTGCAATTTTTCACAGATCCGTCCTTCAGAACAGTATGGTGTTATTCTTCTGTATGCACCGGCAGCATCACCTGCAGCAGGAACGTGCCGCCCTCTGTGCGGAACTGGCACAGGCCGCCGCGCCGCTGGGCAATGGCCTGTATGCTGCGGCAGCCGTAGCCGTGTCCGACCCTATTGGATACCGGTATTCCATTCCGCATCTCCGGCGGCGCATCGCAGGGGTTGCGTACCTCGATCAGCAGCTTGTTCAGCCGGATGCCGCAATACAGCTTTACGATCCGCCGCGACGCCGGCTCCAGCTCTGCGGTCACCCGCAGGGCGTTTTCCAGCGCGTTGGACAGCAGCGAGCACAGCTCCGTATCGCTGATGGACAGCTCCGACGGCACCCGTGCGTCCACGCACAACTCCACATGGGCGCGCTGCGCCTTCTGCGCGAAGGAGGCGCACAGCAGATTTACCGTCTCATTCTCGCAGAAGCGCCGGGGTGTGATGGCCTCCACATCGGACTGCACCCTGCGGATATAGTCCTGCGCCTGCTGGGTCTGGCCGGAGGTAAGCAGGCCGCCGATCATGTTCAGGTGGTGGCGCATATCGTGCTGATATACCGCTGCCTGCGTCTCGGCCTCCCGGATGGTGTCCATTTCCTGTTGGGCCTGCTCCAGCTCCACCTCTAACAGGGAACGCTCCATCTCTGCGTGGGAGCGGCTTTGGGTCTGTACATGGAACGCGGGCAAGAACAGAATGTAGAACACAATAAGCACTGTGGGCAGAAATTCATTGATAGCCACCGCCCCGGAGTACAGCACATTGGAGTACACGGTGGTGGCATAGTCAAAGATATAGTAGGTGCAGGGCAGACTGCCAAACAGCAGCAGCGCTGACCGGGAGTAGGTCATGGTGCTGTACGCGGCGGCCACAAAGTACCGCTGCAGCAGGTAGAAAAAGGCGCCCAGCAGCAGAATGTATATGATAATGGCGGCGAAGGCGCTGTGTGTCAGCATCTCTGCGGCTACCCGGCCCCAGTGCGGCGGTTGGCAGCACAGATACGCCATGCAGGTGCTGACGATGGACACACCCCACGGCCGCTTCAGTGCAAATACAAGGATCAGCACCAGCGGCAGGTGTACGATCAGCGGATAGATCTGTGTGACGCCGTCTTTGCCCAGCAGCAGCCAGCCCAGCAGCTGCACCAGCAGAAAGACCGGACACAGCCACAGGACGATCCGCCGCTGACGGGCCGTTTCAAAGCTGCCGGCGATGGCCGCAGCCAGCACCAGTCCGTAGACCAGCACCAATCCATAGCTGAGTACATCCAGCACAGAGGAAATACTCATGTCGAATATGTTCATGGCGTCTCCCTCTCCGCGAACAGCAGACTCATATAGTCCTTTTGCAGCTGCGGATACAGCAGCCGTGATACCGGCAGATTCATGCCGGAGAACGTGCGCACGCCGGCGGGGGACAGCTCCGAGACCTGAAGCATATTCACAATGTAGGAGCGATGGACGCGCATAAACTCCGGCCGCGCCAGCAGCAGCGGCTCATAGTCCTTCATGGAGCCGACCACCTCCCGTACCTGCCCGTCCGTCTGATGGAAGTACAGGTGCTTGCCTCTGACCTCCACATAGGACAGCAGGGAAAAAGGCACACGGATCAGCGTGGCGCCGGCCTTCAGCGTCAGTCCGTCCTGCGGCCGCTGTTCACGCAGGGATAGCCCGTCCAGCACGGGGAACAACAACGCGGCGCTGATGGGCTTGAGCAGGTATTCCAGCGCCCGGACGCCGTAGCTTTCGTAGGCGAAGCCGGGAGAAGAGGTGAGGAATACGATGTCGGCGGCATCGTCAAAGCTCCTGAGCTCCCGCGCGGCATCTATGCCGTCGATGCCGGGCATCATCACATCCAGCAGATACAGGGTAAACCGCTCGTGCCGGGCCGCGTCCAGCATATCGCCCGCGCTGCGGAAGGTCCTGTACCGCAGGGAGCTGTGCCGCTGGTCTTGCCACGCATCCAGCAGCGCGGTCAGCGTTGACAGCTCCTCGATCTGGTCGTCGCAGACAGCAATATACATATACGTCCCTCCTCCGCGTGGTATGTTTTTCTGATTCTACCACATTGATCTCCGCTTGCAAAGCGGCGGAGCAGCATTTCATGCCGAAAAAATATACATTTCAGGGCGGCGATGACCCACGGCACGAAAAATTTGCTAAACTACACCACAGGAAACGCGGAAGAAGAGAGAGGTGAAGCTAATGCCGCCGTGGATCGCTTGGCTGATCGCAGCGGTCAGTACAGCTGCCTTTGTAAGCCTCTGGTTTTGGGAGGTGCGCCGTGTTCTCAACGACAGAAAGAGCATTGTGGACAGTGCCGCCGGTCAGTTGACCTCCTTCCGCCGCCGTGCGGAGGGGGCGCCCTGCGGCAAGGAATTTACGCAGGTGCTGCGCCGCAGTGAGAGCATCTACTATCAGGCGGTACACAACTACAACCGCACCTTCAGCCGTCCGTGGGTCTATCTGCCGGCCCGCCTTATGGGCTTTCACAGAGCGCCGGAACAGCCGGCAGATGCGAATATCCACTGAATACGCCTGCTTTCTGCTTTGTCCGCCCGGGGGGGGGATGCGGAACAGAGCTTTTATCCAGGGGGGAAGAAAAGAAAGAGACGCAGCCGTTTGGCTGCGTCTCTTCGCATCTGGAGCAGGGTACCGCGCGTTTACTGCCTGCGCGCGGTGCGATACTCGTCTCCGGGCCGCCAGAAGGGGCAGCTCCCCGTGTCGGAGGCGAGGAAGCGCACCATCTCGTCCTCGTCCAGATCCATGTCGCACACATAGTCGTCATATTCCTCGTCGTAGAGGTAGAACACACACGTCTCACACTTGTCCATTTATACATCCTCCACCAGCCGGTGGCTGTCGAATTTGCAGCGGGCATAGTACAGCAGCGTCACAGCGCTGCACACGAACCATCCGGCGGGATAGCCCATGGCGATGGGTACGATCTCATTGGAGATGAAGTGTGCCATCACATAGAGGTAGATCTGCCGGAACACCACAAAGGAGCCCAGCATGATGATCATGGGAACCTGACTGTTGCCGGAGCCGCGCAGCGCGCCGGAGTAGATCTGGTTGATGCAGAAGAAGAAGTAGAACGGCGACAGCAGCCGCAGCAGCAGCGCGCCGTAGGACACCACCTCCGGCTTGCTGTTGAAGAAAGCGGTCATGTCGGGCGCCAGCGTCAGCACCGGCACCAGCAGCACGGCGGTGACGGCAAAGGACAGGTACAGCGCCCGGCGGACGCCGCCCTTGGCGCGCTCCACGTTGCCCACGCCCAGATTCTGCCCCACAAAGGTGGTGGACGCCAGCGACAGGGACTGCACCGGCAGGATCACCAGCTGATCGATCTTGGTGTAGGCCGTCCAGCCGGACATACAGTCCGCACCGAAGTGGTTGATGTAGCCCTGCACGAACACGTTAGAAAACGCGGTGATGGCCATTTGCAGCGCGGCGGGGATGCCCACCGCCACGATCTTCTTCAGCATCCGCCAGTGGATGCGCAGGTCGCGCAGGGACAGCTTAACGCTGCCGTCATAGCCTATCAGTACCGCGATGGTCAGCACGGCGGATACCGCCTGAGCGATAATGGTGGCATAGGCCACGCCCTCCACGCCCATGCCGAATTTCAGCACGAACAGCAGATCCAGCGCCGTGTTTACCCCGGCGGATACCAGCAGGAAATAGAAGGGGCGCTGGGAGTCGCCTACCGCCCGCAGGATACCGGAGCCCATGTTGTACAGCAGGAGTCCCATGATCCCGGCGAAGTAGATGGTCAGGTACGCCGTCTGATCCGGCGCCACCTCCGCCGGTGTTTTCATCAGCTCCAGCATCAGCGGCGTCATGGCGATGCCCACACCGGTGAACACCACGCCCATGATGACGGTGAGCAGCATGGCGGTGTGGACGGCCTCACGGACCTTTTCCGGGCGGTGAGCGCCGTAGTACTGGCTGATGACCACGCCGGCGCCGCTGGACATACCCAGAAAGAAACCGATGAGCGTGTTGATGATGGGCGTCACCGTTCCCACGGCGGAGAAGGCCTCGTTGCTGACGAAGTTGCCCACCACCCATGTATCCACCATGTTGTACAGCTGCTGGAACAGATTGCCCGCCAGCAGCGGCAGGGCAAAGCGGACGAGGTGCCGCGTGGTGCTGCCCTGCGTCATGTCCACATCGTAGCGGGCGTGATGCCGCGCATGGTGGTGCAGATGGAAGTGGAAGTGATGCTGCATGATACTCTCTCTTTCGTACCAAACTGTCTTTTACAGTATCATACCATTCATATCCCGCATTTTCAACGGGGAATATGTATCAGAAACTCCTCTACATCCGCCGGACGCATGATGGACACCTCGTAGGCTGTCCGCTCCGTCAGCACGCCGTTCTCGTTTTTCGTGTAGACCCGGCTCTGGACGCGGCCCTCCACCGTGAGCCGCTGGCCGGTGTGCATATCCGCCGTCTGGGCGGCCACCGCGCCCCACGCGATGCACGGCAGGTAGTCCGCCCGGCCGTACCGCCGGTTCACCGCCAGAATGATGTCGCAGATCTCCCGCCCCAGCGGCGTCCGCCGCGGCACCGGCGTCTTGCACAGCACGCCGGACAGCTGGATCTGGTTGAAGGGGCTTTCGCCGCCGGGGGTGAGCTGGTGGGCGAACACGGAGATCACCAGACGGCTGCCCTGCCCACTCTTGTTGTTGAAGGAGCGGAGCTGGCCGATGACCGTCACCGTATCGCCCGCCGCCACCGGCACGGCGTCCAGCAGCGCCTTGGGGACGATGACCGGCAGCTTGTCCGCCTGTCCGGACAGGCGCAGCACCGACAGGGTGAACCGGTAAAAGGCGCAGCCGTGGTTGATGTGGGACAGGACGGGGGCGTCCGCCGCCTGCCCGCAGAGATGGACGCGGTTGTAATTCAGTTCCATAATTTGAACACCTCGTTTGTTGAGATGTCCCACCCTATGCCGGGAAAGCTGAAAACATACCACTTTTCAAACGGCAAAAACTGTGTCATAATACCCGCAAAGGAGTGTGATTCCATGCGCTATAAAGGCAAGGTCTACCGGCCGCCCAGCGAGGCGTACAGTCTCATCGTGCAGGTGACCTACGGGTGCAGTCACAACCGCTGCGCCTTCTGCGATATGTACGACGATAAGCATTTTGCCATGCGCCCCATGGCGGAGATCCGGGAGGATTTTGAGCTGGCGCGGCGGGTCTACCGCCGGGTGGAGCGGGTCTTTCTGGCTGACGGCGATGCCCTCATGCGCCGCACGGAGGAGCTGGTGGAGATCCTGGGGCTGGTGTACGGCCTGTTCCCGGAATGTGAGCGGGTCACCTGCTACGCCTCGCCCGCCAGCCTGCAGGTCAAGAGCGAGGACGACCTGCGCCTGCTCCGCGACAGGGGGCTGAAGATGGTGTATATGGGGCTGGAATCCGGCTGCGACGCAGTGCTGACGCGGATGAACAAGGGCCATACCGCCGCTGCCATCGTGGCGGCGGGGCAGAAGGCCCGGCGGTGCGGTCTGGCCCTGTCGGTGACGGCCATCTCCGGTCTCGGCAGCGTGGAGCTGTGGCGGCAGCACGCGATGGACACCGCCAAGGCCGTCAGCGAGATGAAGCCCGACTATCTGGGGCTGCTGACGCTGATGGTGGAGCCGGGAACGCCGCTGGAGACGTGGGTGAAGGACGGCAGCTTTACACTGCTCACCCCGGCGGAGGTGCTGAAGGAGACGGAGCTGTTCCTGCAAAACGTGGACAGTGAAGGCACTGTGTTCCGCGCCAACCACGCCAGCAACTACCTGACGCTGAAGGGGACTCTCAACGGCGACCGGGACGCCCTGCTGGGGCAGATCGGCGCGGCGCTGGCGGGGCGGCGGGATCTGAAGCCGGAGTTTTTGCGGGCATTATGAGAAAACCCTTGACATCCGGGAAAAAGGTGTTACAATAGCCCCATATTCAGAAACCATTGAGTAAGAGAAGTACCCGCACGGGAAACTTTCAGAGAGCGGCGCAGCGGTGGGAGCGCGGCAGCGGAACGTGCGGCGAATGGCCTTACGAGGGCGGGGAGAAAGCCTGCAAGGGCGAGTAATACCCGACGGCAGCCGCGGCCGTTACCCCGGCGGAGCGCATGATCGTGCGTGCAGAGCGGGCATTTCGCCAATTTGGGTGGTACCGCAGGAACGTAGCTTACGTCCTGTCCCATGGAATTCCATGGGACAGGACGTTTTTTGTTATCTCATAAAATTTGTCATACAGAAAGGAAACATCATCATGGGAAAGATCATCCTCACCGGCGACCGTCCTACCGGACGCCTCCACGTCGGCCACTACGTCGGCTCTCTGCGCAACCGCGTGATGCTGCAGAACAGCGGCAAATTTGAGAAGCTGTTCTTCATGATCGCCGACGCACAGGCCCTCACCGACAACTTTGACCATCCCCAGAAGGTGCGGGAGAACATCATGCAGGTGGCGCTGGACTATCTGTCCTGCGGTATTGACCCCGCCAAATCCACCATTCTGGTGCAGTCCCACATCAGCGAGCTGACGGAGCTGACGTTCTACTACATGAATCTGGTGACGCTGGCACGGCTGGAGCGGAATCCCACCGTCAAGGCAGAGATCCAGCTCCGCGGCTTCAACCACAGCATCCCCATGGGCTTTCTGACCTATC
>ERZ1026850.772-NODE-772-length-18837-cov-9.971675_pt1 | contig 18837 bp, 22 predicted proteins | sample MGYA00380155_ERZ1026850 | MGnify/ENA primary metagenome ERZ1026850 (study PRJEB33269, sample SAMEA4719791) | human gut metagenome | biome: human-associated habitat; feature: organic feature; material: feces | place: Cameroon | collected 2013-10 ... | reverse complement strand
ATTTCTCATTCTACATCAAAAGACAATTTGCCCGTTAAAAATGCAACATAAAATTCCCTCGACTTACAAAAATCATATGCGTCATTTTCTCCTATTACAGCAAATGGTGCAGCATCTCTTGACAACTGCGCCGTCTTGCTGAACTGCATTGAGTCTGGATGCGCTTCTTTCGTTGGGTTAGTAATGAGGATGAGCGTTCCAGATAACTCAATGCTCCTCCTCCGCATAACTCTGCGCCTTGCGCTGTTGGCGCGAGGTCTGCGTATGAGAAGGATGGTATTACTGTCTATATTATGTCTAATAATCAACGTCGCACAGCAGCGTGGATGCTGGAAGACCTTATTATCTGCGCTATCATGGGGGATTTGACTGAGGAAGAAATAGAAGCGATCATTGATTCCGTGTAAAGAGAAAGGCACCATTGAGTTTAATATTGCCAGCCTCGATCCTTCCACACTTCTATCAAGTGATATGCTGATAGACCTCGCGCTCCACGGAGTCGACAATTACGTCGGTTTGGACTGGGAACTCCTCACCAAATTAAATCCGGTTTTACAAGGAAATTTCGGCATCCATCTTTCGCCCAATACGGAATACCAACTTGTTCTTCCCTTTGATCTGCAAAAAGCCTTCTTTGGAAGTGACACATGGCGGCATCTGGACAAATACTCCATGTATTTGCACATGACCTCGTTTCCCGTGGAAAAAGACATCAAGGTTCAGTAATCTATCGTATGTTTAGTGGTTAATCTGTAGGTTTTCTATTCATTACGTCGCAATCGCGGTTCGTGCTTTTTTAGGTTCTGTTTTATGGGAATACTTGTCTCATTCTTCCTTCTGTCTTAGTGCCTCCGATAGAGTGAGTCCTTCTGGGTACGCCATGGTGACGCTACCCTTGTGACAGCATTAGAGCGCACCGTCCCCTTGGTGGGAGGTGCGCTCTGTCTGCGTTTATTTGATGCGATACAGGCTGCTGGTCAGGCTGCCGTTGGGACGGCGGCGGTTGGTGCGCTCTAAGAAACCGTGGCGCTCCAGATCCGCCAGCGCCCGCTGGACGGTGCGGCGGGATAGCTTCAGATCCGCCGCAATGGTGCGGACGCTGGGCCAGCAGGTATTGCCGGCGTTGGAGCGATCCTTCAGATACATGTAGACCGCCTTTGCCCGGTGGGGCAGCTCCATGTCGGCGTAGATGCTTCCAAAGTAGCTCATAGCGTACCCTCCTCGTAGGTCTGTCCGCTGCGCTGGCGGCGCATTTCATGCTTGCCGGTAGCGGGAGCTAAGACAGGCTGCGCTTTGGAATAAGCACGGTCGATGCTGTCCAGAAGCTCGGCGCGGCTGGCATAGGCCACAGGCCGCGCCGCGTGTTCCGGGGTTGCATACAGCTCGCCAAAGGTAATGCCCCAGTCGAGAAACAGCCGCAGCTTTGTCTGCATGGGATGCGTCCCCGTTTTCATCACCACAAAGCTGCCCTTGGGAATGGATTTCAGCTCGTCCGGCGTCATCAGCGGACGCTCCATCATCTGCAGGCTCTGACTGGGATCGTTCTTCCCCTTACTGACAGAGCCGCTGAGTACCGTGCGGCTGCCCAGCGATTTGGAGAGCTGCTCCGCCGTCTGACTGTTGGGCGCAAAGCCGCCGAAGATGGTATCCTGACAGTTGTCAGTCAATATTTCTGCGCCTTCTCTGCCGTAATTCTTCTCCAACTGCGCCAGTGATTGGATGATAGGTACCAGTGTGATACCTCGGGAACGTCCCGCACTGAACAATGCCTCCACATCAAAGGCAGGCATTGTGCCAAACTCATCACAATAGAACACCACACGGTTGGGCAGCCGTCCGCCGTTTTCATCCGCCACGGCGAACAGCTCCCGCGCCAGCGTCTGTATCATCAGGCCCGCCATGAAGTTCTTGGTGGTGTCCTCCTCCGGCAGGATGAGGAAGATAGCGGACTTCTCCGCCGCAAACTGCTCGGCGTTGGTGGCGCTGTCGAAGCACAGCACCTGCTCCAGCTCCGAGTCCAGGAAGGCGTTGAGCCGGGACAGCACCGTGGACATGACGGAGGCCATGGCCTGCTCGGAGGCATCCAGCGCTGCACCGGCAAACCACCGGGCCTTGTGTACGTCCGGCAGTCTGTCCATCAGAAGTGCAAACCAGTTTTTGCCGCGAACGCCGGAGGGCGCCAGCAGTTCCTGTACCAGCTTGAATACGGACACGATGTGCCGGCGTTCTGTGGGGCACTTGGTGTCCGGCGGCAGAAACTCCGCCAGCAGGAGTACCACGGAGGTCAGCAAACCCTCCGCCGCATCGTAGAAGTAGGCGTTCTGTCCGTAGTCAGTGTCGCCGTTCGGAGATACGACGGTCTTGGCCAGTATCTTTGCGTACTTCTCCGCTTTGGCGCGTGCTGCGATATTACCTGTTGCCTGTGCTTCATCCATGTAGTGGTTGATGAGCGTCAGCAGGTTGTAGCCATCCGAGCGTGTAGGGTTACGCAGATCCACCACGGAAACATGATAGCCATAATACCTCGCTGCCACCGCGCCGTAGTTGCGGGCGAGGTCACCCTTGGTGTCCAGCGCCAGGAAGCTCATGCCGCAGGCACAGGCATATTCCAGATTGGGGTAGAGAAAATACGCCGTCTTACCCACGCCGGATGCGCCGATCATAAGACAATGCACATCGTCCTTGTCTACCAGCGCGGTGATGCCGTGCTTGCCGCTGATACTGCCCAGCACCAGTCCCTGCGCTTCAGGCAGATTTTTGCCTGCCCGCCAGTCCGGCACTTGGAAGGGGACGAGGGCGTAGGTCTTGCGGAGCTCCGCATCGGTCGCCCACCGCGCCGTGCCATGCTGACCGTCGCCCACGGTCTTGGACTTGATGTTGTTCAGCGTGTAGTGGTCGCCCAGCAGCGCCAGTCCGCCGATGACCGCCGCCATGACGCCTGCCGCCGCAATGAGTATCCAGAGGTTATCTGTCACAGGATTTCTCCTTTCTTTTTTTATCGATTTATGTTACTATTGCCGTGTAAAAATAGGGGGAGGGACACTACATGAGCCATCTCGTTGCCACCGAATATAAATGCTTTGAGGACATTCGCAGAACGCGCCCCGACGGTTCCGAGTATTGGTATGCCAGAGAACTGGCTCCGGTCCTGGATTATGCAAAATGGGAAAACTTTGCCAAGGTCATCAAGCGCGCTATGATCGCCTGTGAAAACAGTGGGCATAACGTTGCCGAATGTTTTCCTGAGGTCAGGAAAACATCTCCTATGCCTCACGGCGGTGTGAAGGAGCTTGTTGACTACGAGTTGTCCCGCTACGCCTGCTATCTGATCGTACAGAACGGTGATCCGCGCAAAGAAGTCATCGCGCTGGGGCAAACCTATTTCGCCATCCAAACCTACCGGCAGGAAGTGGCAGACCGTTTTAACCAGCTGGACGAAGACAGCCGCCGACTGGTCGTGCGCGGCGACATCAAGCAATGGAATCAGCTGCTTGCCGAAGCTGCCAGGAACGCCGGTGTGATCACAGCAGACGAGTTTGCCGTATTCCAAAACGCCGGGTACATGGGATTATACGGCGGCATGACCGTGGATGACATTCACCGCAAGAAGAACTTGGAGGTTGGTCAAAAGATCCTCGACTACATGGGCAGTACAGAGCTGATCGCAAACCTGTTCCGTATTTCTCAGACCGAGGAGAAGCTGCGGAAAGATAGTGTAGACAGTGCCGATGCCGCCACCGCCGTTCATTACAAGGTCGGCAGTGAAGTACGAGAGGCCATCGAAAAAATCGGCGGCACAATGCCGGAAGATCTGCCCACTCCTGAAAAGAGCATTACCCAGTTGGAAAAGGAACAGCTCCAGCGACTAAAACAGCAGGCGTTGGATGGCCAATTGATGTTGGATGAATGAATTTACCCCGACAGCCTTATGCTGTCGGGGTTTTCGCTTTGCCGTGCTTTGCGCGCAGATCATCGTTCCAGTCTTTTCCCTGCGGACGCAGACGCTCCACGTCCACATCCATCTCCTCCAGCACCTCCATCATGTTTTCACAGGCATCCTCGCCCGCCTCATCGTTGTCGAGGCAGAGATAGACCATATTCAACTTCGGATTCTGCCGCAGCCGCTCCAGCACCGGCTGAACAGACGTACCGCAGCAGGCCACATAGCTGTGTTCCAGCCAACCTGCCGGATAGAGCGTGATGTGGGACAACAGGTCGATGGGTGCTTCAAAGACATAGAGGGAACAGTCCGTCCCATCCTTGTGGAAGCTATGCTTCGCCTCGCTGCCCTCCACATTGATGCGGAACACCTTGCCCTGACTGTTGGTGCTGCGAAGATGGGCGTGCCTGGCCTCTCCATTTTCATCCAGCCCCACGAACACACAGTTGTGATGCAGAGCGTCCTCGTAGAGCAGTTTCTCCCGCACGAACTCCGTGACCACGTCGCGGTCGATGCGCCGGTGAGTAGTCAGGTAGGCATAGAGCCGCCGCATATTGAGATAGGCCTCCGGCAGCGCGAAGGGCTTCGGCTCACGTGGCTCAGGCTCTTTCTTGACGATGGGGATGATGCCCTGACCGTCCCGCCCCAGCAGCATAGTCACCGCTTCGGGATAGGTCTTGTCGTAGAATTGCTGCACGAAGCTGATGGCGCGTCCGCCCTTCCGTGCGGCATGGTCATACCACATTGGCCCGCGCACGGTGATGCTGTGGTCGCTGACCAGCCGGTAATCCCGTCCGGTCATAATGAGTTTCTCGCCTCGATCCAACAGAAAAGACGGCAGGTCAACCTCGTTGGCCTGCCGTTTCTCTGCGGATGTGAAATAGATAAATTTTCCCATAATCCTCCTCATGCAAAAAGCGAGCCGCATTGCGACCCGCTTCTTTCTATTCTTCTCGTTGATAATGAGGTGTTTCACCTCCTTCAATCTTGCCACCAGGGAACTCCCACTGGCCCTTAAATCACCATAACCTCGGGCCCGTAGCAAATATCTTTTTCTTCTGCAGCGAATCACAAATGACTGCTGCCACCACGTTGACTGTTTTCGCTAATTATCCCTTTCAATTTTTCTACGTCCTCTGTCTTATCCAAAACATGCATCCGGGTATGACAATTTGGACATAACGCGACCGTATTTGCAGTACTATCTTCACCACCGTGTGAAAGCCAGACTATGTGGTGTACCTCAAGATACGGATTCCCCTTTTTATCTATGAAAGGAGCCGGTTGATTACAGAACTGACATATACCATTCGCACGCTTTCTGGTTTCTTTCACCACTGCAGCGCTCCTGACGAATATACTCGAAGTAACACTTCGACGACCACCTGTTCCTGTGGTCTCGCCTTGTACATATTCCTCTGCTGTTTGTTCAATCTGAATACTCTGCTCAGCATCAGGCTTCCAGTTTATGAATCTATCTTCTTGAATTACCCACACAAAAGAGTGTGCATCTATCAGTCTTGGGGTCCCCTGCATCGGAAGCATATCTTCCATTACAGTTCGAATCTCTTTTATGATTCCGATAAATCCCTGATAATTCTCCCAACCGCACCGGAATGAAGTTGTGTAATCTATATTCAAAGCAGCAAAGCCTTTATCGAAGTGACCTGTACTGATAGGAAGAAAGCGAGAATCATCCTTTATGAAGAAAAGAAACGCGATCGTATCATATTTTGCGCCAAACACTTCCACTGCATTTGCAAAAGCCGTAGACTCAGCGCAATGCGGATTACAATAAAGATCATACAACGCTCGCTCAGCTTCAGGCCGGTATTTGGGGTGATTTGGATCAAGACGATTCTTAAAATCGATTTGTTGGTTTTTGTTTACAAGATTGCCTGACTTATTAATTGCTGTTCTTGCGCAGTCAGCTATTTTGCCAGTACCAATCCATGACTCGGACCAACTATTAAATTTCAGCTCCTTACGTGCCTCTTCCGCTATACGTGATTTGTAATCCTCCTCACGTCCGAGATAGCCTGCACTATCTTGAAAACTGATAAAACCAGGCTGTCCGTCCATTTGTTGTACGAAAGAAATAAAACGAGATAACTGTTCTACTAATTTTGCTGCGTTGGTAATGTACATATTGCTCATAGGATTATAACCGCCTTATTTTTTAACATACCTTCCATACCTCGCTGGAATTAGACTTAATTTCACCATCAGTGTAATTTATTATATTAAGGCATTGTTTCGCTTCGCTCAATTCGAGCGTTTTCTCTTTCTTGATCTGTAGCTTGTTGCGCAATACCGGCGCATCATCATACAGATAAATGTCGGGCATGGTACTTCACCTGTTCGGCCATCCTCCGGTGAGAAGCCAGCAATGCGGCTTTCATCTGCTCTCCCGTGATCTCGCCTCGCGCCCAACTAAGGGATAGCGTGCGGGCATAGTCGGAAACAGGAACGCCCTCAATGGCGTTGATCGCATCCGCCGTTTTTACGGCAGCCACGCGGCGACTCAGTTGCTTTACAGTCATCGGTCATCACCTCACTTTTAGCATACCACATAGCCGACAAAAGCGGAAGAAAACTTTTGGCAGCAACGACTTCCATCATGGCAGCAGCTGCTCTTGCCGCTGTTCCTCCTCGTGGTCATTCCGCTTGTGCCCCATGGCCATGCGTTTCTCCTGCAATCGCCTGCGGCGCTTGGAGTCGATACGCAGTGTGGCGGGAGAGATCAGCGCGTCATGGTGGAAGATGTTACCGAGATGATGCAGCAGGCGAAGGGTGGCAGGGAGCATAGATATATTCTGAGCAGTGGTCATATCCCGCGGTTGTTCTACTACGACAGGGGGCGGGAGCGGCGCCTGTTCAGCAGTTTTCACCACAGCTTCTTCGGTCAGCCGGATACGCTCTGATTCCCGGATGACGGCATTCAGCAGCACACGGAACTCCTTCTGCTGGGATAGCGGCAGGTGCCGGCGCGGATTCTGATTATGAAACCGCACCAGCTCGTCCTTTACCTGATTCCACTGCGCATAGCACGCCGCCACCTCCGGCAGCTGCGCCAATCGGTCTACGATAGTGTCCACCGTGGCCTTTACCGGCTTGGGCAGATACCCATACTGGTGCTTGCCGCTCAGTTGGGAGAGCTGCTGTGACAGCTCCCGCATCAGAAGCTCTATCTCCGTGTCCGGGCAAGTCCGCTGTTCCATCTGCGCAGTCAGATCCAGCAACTTCTCCTGCGCCGTTTGGATGCTGCGCTTATAGATCTCTTCTTTGCGGATGTAGACATCCTTCAGCTCCTCCCGGAAGATGGTACCGGTGAGCTTGGAGCGCATAGCGAAGATACCTTTCTTCGTCAGGTGTCCCATCCGCGGATCGTCCGACCACACCATCATGTGGACGTGGGGGTGATGCCCCTCGTCATGAAACGCTGCGTACCACCGCAGCTTGTCCTGCGGGATGCGCAGCGCCTCCGCCAGTGTGCCGGACTGCTGGAGCAGCAGGGTACGCCAAGCCTCCGCGTTGTTGTAGCCGGTCTGCACGGCATCCTCCCGCCGCAGGGAGAAGATGAACGTCCATACCCGCCCCTTGTGAGCATCCAGCTCCGCCACTGCCTCGTCCAGATCGGTGGCAGATGCGGCACTGAACAGGCCGTGGCCGCCGTGCTTTTCCGCCCGTGGCCGCTGGGCGATATACTTCATGTAGCCGCTCTCCGGTTCCATCTCGTGCAGGTGGCTATCCAGCGCGGCGGCGATATACGCCGATGCCGTGGCGCGGTTCGGCGTGGTGAGATAGTCCTCGTACTCAAACAGCTCCTTCGTGTCGGGATAGTCTTTCAGCAGATTCTCTATGAGCTGCCGTTGCTTTTCCGTCACCAGACCGGTGTCACTGGTGATCTCCACACCTTCACGCTGGGCGACGTATCTCATATATCCTACGCCGCTGCCGCCTTTGAAGTAGCCGCTTTTCTGTATCAGCCGCGCCACGGGTTACTGCCTCCGGTGCAGCCGCAGGGCGTCCCGGAAGGAGAACGCGCCCTGTGTATCGGTCACCTCCCGGACGCTGTACCCACGATACTTGCGGTACATTTCGGCGTCCATATCAGTGTCCTCCGCCAACAGGTGGTTGGTGATGTTGTGTTCCACCGCCAAATTGAACAGCAGCTTGCCCACCCGCCCGCAATAGACACCGAGAGAGCCTTCCAGCACATCCAGCAGCACTTTTGGCAGAAATGCGCTGGCTCTGCTGGTGTGCAGGTAGCCGTCATAGAAGCGGATGGCTTTTTCTACGAACTCACTTTGGCTGCCGCAGTTGTCCGCACGAGCATCTTCCTCCACCATAGTTTTTGCCTCCGGCGTCAGCCAGAAGGCGTGCTTTTTCTTATTTGTTGCCATTGGTGTTCACCTCCCTGAAATCGCGGCATGACCCCGCTGATTATCCCGTGATCACGCAGTTTTTTTGGTTACCGACTCCTTGCGGGCTGATTTTTTGCCCGAATGACCCCCGTGCGTTTTCCTCAAAACTGTCCGCACTGCGGACAGAAGTGAGCGGGGCGGGGCGTTTACGACCCCACCCCTTTCACCTGCTCCGCTTTCGGCGCACCGAAAAGCGGGCCGAAAGGCCTTCAAACCTCCGGGGCCGCTATCCTTACCCTCCCGCGTTCCTGCGAGGCCACAAACCGGCTCACAAGGGCAAACACGGGGCTACATCTGCATCTGCGGAGACGGCCCCGGCTCCTCTTGAAGCTGCCGGGCAAAATCGTGCAGGCTCATGCCGTTTTGCTGCTGGCAAAACGCCTCCATCTTCCGCGCCAGCACCTCCTGCTCGGCAGCGTTCAGATGATAGCTCCAGTTCTCCTCTGTGCCATCCCCCTTGCAGAGATTCAGCTCCAGCGTATCGCAAGGCCTGTCCTGCGCGATGTCGTAGTTGGCGTAGATGTTCAGCCAGTCATCGTTCTCATCTGTACACACGAAGGTGCCGAAGGCGGCATCCACATCGAAGTCCGCCTGCACATAAAAGTTCAGCATTCCGTTTTCTATCAGGATCTCATCACTGAACGAAAAATTCCGTGCGGTGAGATGTCCAGCCGATGTGAGCTCCATGCCGTCCAGCAGCTCCAGCAGTTTACGGAGCCGTTCCTCCGCCGTTGTGAAGCACGGATTTGTGACCTGATGGATAGACGGGATCACATCCCGCATCGCCCACGTTGTCCAGCCGTCCATGGTGTGGACTGCGGAGAATTCACGCTTGTCAAAATCCAAATCAAACACGCCGGTGACTTTTCCGGTGTTCTCCATGCGGAGACGCATCAGTTGCTGGTACTCCTCCGATGTGATAGGCTGCGCCTGCAAATACAGAGAGATGAATTTGCCGGTGCTGTGTTCTGTACTCGTGCAGTACCTGCGGAGCATCCTTGCAGCATCCAGCAGTTCTTCACCGGGCAAGGTCGTGAAGCACCATGTCTGTCCGTTTTCCGTTACGCGGTATGCAGCGCAGGTAACAGCCGCATCGTTCTGTATTCCCATATCAGTTGTCCTCCTTCGTTCTCACTTCGCTGATCTGCGCCTTGGGTGTGACCAATTTTGCTGGTCGCTTGGGCCTTGCGGCAGGCACCGCCTTACTATCCACATACTCTCGCACCGCTTCAGGCACCTCCGCTTCGTAGAGTTGTTGGAGCATTTCTGCCATGCGCCGCTGTACAGACGACCGCTGCTTGCGGAGCGCAAACTCCAGCGCGTCCAGCTTGGCCGCATCAAAATTGATGGTGATATTGGTTTCTTCCATTCGCTCCTCCTTACTCATAGCTGATATACGGGACCTCCAGCCAGTGCGTCCAGCCGCGACCTTCCAGCTGCGTCTTGACCACGCCGTACTTGGTTCCCATGGCCTCGATGACCTGGCCATCGCCGATGTATACGCCAATGTGTCCCGACTTCCACACTGCCAGTCCCGGCACCTCCGGTATGGTGTCGATGGTACCTTTGCGCGTAGCGTTGTAGTACATCTGGTTGGCGCCGACGTCCGGCATTCCGTTGGTACCGTATTCGATTTCCATAGTCTCAGCGTTCAGCCAACCGTAGCCCTTGATGAGCCCTACGCAGTCGGCAGTGTGCTTGCCCAGCCAGTTATTACGGATGAAGTCCGCGTACTGTCCCACACCCTCCGGGTATTGGGTCAGCTTGTACTGGAACAGCTCCGGCGTCAGCACCTGGCCGTAGGTACCCCACACATAGCCCCAGCCGGACTGCCATGCATTGGTAACGTAGGCCACCAGATCGGCGGCGTTCTTGGTAGTGGGATTCGTCAGGTCGGAAATATCCAGCTCCACGCCGCTGCCGCCACCGGGCGTATAGCTGCCATCGAAGGTATCGCCGCCTGTGCTGCCCACCACCATGCTGTAGATGTGCGCGGCGTTGGCCTCGTCCTCCTCCGTCACCGGTTCTCCCTGCCACGCTGCCAGTTTTTCATACACCGTTTCCAGCGGCAGCGGTATTGCCACATAGTAGACGGTGGTCTGCACCACCACTGTGCCATCCTCCAGCACGTCCGTGGTGGTGTCGGCGCGCTCCTCCAGATGGTAGAAGCACTCCACGAAGTTGGCGGCGGCACGGCGGGTGGGGGCGTCGTCGCCAAAGCAGAGGGCATAGAAAACGGCCTTGACCTGCAAGGGATCAAGGCCGCCGCTCTCGGCTTTGGCATTCACGGCGGCGACCGCCGAATCCAGAAGAGAGAAAGCTGTCCGCATCTCGGTGATGTGGTCTTTGTATTCGGTTGGGATTTTGTCTGTGAAGGCTGGGCCATAGAAGGACGCGGACACGGCGAAGTTATTATGCTCCACCGCCGCCGTGCCGAAGCTGCATAGAAACGCCGCCAGCAGGATCAACGGCGAGAGAATAGCGGCAATGACCCAGCCCACCGTCTTGCGGCCTTTTTCCGTAGACAGCACAGCCGCCGCCAGCCGCGCCAGTGTTGTTGACATAGCATCATCTCCTTGGGGGATATAGCAACGCCACCGTACGACATTCATACAGTGGCGTTGGGATTGATAATGGCCTTTTATGCAATTGTCAGTTTCCTTTGAATCGTCGTGAAATAACCTTCCCGCCTTCTTGCACTAATTCATCTAAGGGATCTGCCGCAAACTCTGCAACTTTATGCCAAACATTCTTAAACTTAAAAAACAGCTCCCCGTCTATATCTTTAATGCGGCAAGTATATCTACTCCCGTTTGACACTATTTGACACCAATTCAAAATTCTATTAATTCCAAGAACTAATATACCCTTCATGCTGCTTTCCCCCGCTTGCAAATATAGATTAAAATATAGCCGATGTTTCCACTATCAGGTAAATTGAACATACCATATTTTGTATTGTATCATAACGCCGTACCCTTTGGCAACCTTACTTCCCACCCTTTGTGCCGAACAGCGCCGCCTTGTGGGGCGGCGCTTTCACCTCCAGATGATACCTCTCCGCGCCGCACTTAAACAGGCATTCGCCTCGCCGTGCGCGCCGGATGAGCTCGAACTCCGCCTCGTCCAGCTGCAGCATATCCATGTAAAACCGCTTGCCAATGGAGCCGGGATTGAACAGGAACTGGTGGGGCGGGATGGCGAACAGCGGTTTTGTCATTTCCCGCACGCCCTCCTGGTCGAAATCCTCCAAGTTTTGGGACGCCATCATCAGCGCAGAATCCCGTTTCCGCACACGCTTCAAGCAGTTGCGGATATACTCAATGGCCACTGGATTGGACAGCCACAGGTACAGCTCATCCAATGCCGCCACCGTGTTGCCCGCTGTCAGAAGCCTGTCCGACATATACGCCAGCACGTTGAACAGCAGGGCGTTCCGCAGGCTCTTGGCCGCCGTCAGTACGCTGCCTACACCGAATACCAGAAACCTGTCGTCGGAGATATTGGTATGTCCGTTGAAGAATGGCGCGTCCGCACCCACGCACAGGGAGTGCAGGCCCAGCAGCACCTCCTGCAGCAGCTCCCGCGTGTACAGGCTGCCGTTCCTGTAATTCACCAGTTCATTATTGATGAGCGCATACAGGTCGGATAGGACGGGGTAGTCCCCCGGCTTGAGCTGGCGGAAGTCTGTTTCCTCTGAGATGCCCCATTTTTTATACAGTGCAGACAGCATGATCTCAATGGTATCCAACTGCGGGTCGGAGAAGTCTTTATAGGCACGGAAGAAGTCCTTTAAGAAGGAGATGTGCCGCGCCAGCAGTGTGGACTTGCGGAAAGCCTCCGGCGCGGACTCGTCTGTTTCCATATCCGTGTTCTCGTTCCAACACCGCACCTCCAGCACATTGATACGCTTCTCGCCGCCCATCAGGTCGATAAAGCAGCCACCCAGCTTACCACAAAGCTCCTCCAGCTCATGCTCCGCGTCCAGCGAGACCACGGACTTGCCCGCTTCCAGCAGGTTGCAGATAAGCAGCTTCATAAGGTAGCTCTTGCCCTGTCCGCTGTTGCCGAGGATGAGGATATTGGCAGAGGTCTTATCGCTGTCGCGGCGGTCGAAATCCACCACGATGTTGCTGCCGTATTTATCCTTGCCGATATAAAAGCCGTTGGGATCTGTCTTGCCGGAGTAGTTGAACGGGTACAGATTGGCCACGCTGCCAGCAGGCAGTACGCGTTCGAACTCCCGGCCAAGGGCGTTATAGCCTACGGGACTGGCGCAGTAAAAGCCCTGCTTCTGCCGCAGGAGCAGCTTGTCCACATTCAGCTTACAGCGCACCAACTCCGTCAGCACATCGGTCTGAAGCTGCCGCAGGTACTCCATGCTGTCCGCCGTCATCTCCAGATACACGGCGCAGTGGAGCAGCGGCTCATGCTCTCGGTGCATCTTATGCACCAGCTCCGCCACATCCCGCAGATTGCTCTCGGCCTCCACCGCCTGCCGCAGCTTGTTAGGATCCGAGCCGTCCAGCTTGTTCTTCTTGTTGGCGTTGTCGATGATCCTGTCCTCCTCGCCGGGGGACACCTGCCGGCAATATATCCGCAGCGTCACGCCGCTTTTTTCGCCCAAGTGCCGCAGGATGGCCTGAGATTCGGTGCTGGCGGGGTATTCCCGCAGCGCCCAGACGCAGTGGTAGGTATTGCCGAAGATGTAGTGATCCACCTCGAACTTCACCACGCCCGGTGCGATGCAATCCAGAAAGGAGCGGATAAATGCCTCCTGCGGCGAGATCTCCTTTTTGCGAAACGGGTTTTTCATGCCATCCACCTCACCAGCAGAAAAATTCCATGCGCGGCTCCAGCTCCGGCTCCTGCCCTGTGAACTGCTCCGGCTCCTGAAATCGCTGCGTGTACCGATCCAACTGCTCGTCTGTCAGGGAGCAGAAGCCGCCCTCGTGGTCATCCCCCACCAGGAAAAACGGCCCGCAGATAATATCATCCTCGAGCCACCGATTGGGCTTCATGCCATTGAGCTTTCCCTCTTCATTGCAGCAGAGGATCACGCCATCCTCCACATATACCGGCTGGAATAGTCCCTGCACCTCCTGCTGAATCGCCTCCAACCCATCCTTCATATCCTTTACATAGGGCACTTCGCCCGGTTCAACTTTCAAAATCCGCATTTTCTTCCTCCATTTCCGCCGTCAGCCAACGCGCACCGTCTACGAGGTCAAACACCTCGTGGATGGCGTCCTGTTCAAAATAAATCGCAAGCAACTCCAATAGTTCCGCTCCTTCCACTCGGCGAACGGTAAAACCACTGTCCCGCAGCCGCTGTTCCACTGTCGCGAGGTTGATCGCACCGTCCGTCTTTCTGCGCCGCAGGACAAAGCAGAATTGTCTGGATGATGCCATCATGGTCTGCACATCGTCCAGATGCCGCCGATCCTGCGCCAGCAGAGTGCGGATAGCGGGATTGCCTTCCTCCTCTGTTCTGCGCCGATAATAGAGACGGTTACCCTGATAGGACTCCTTAGCGTCTAACGCCAGCAGCTCCACCTCTGCCGAGGTCTTCAGCACATTCAGCAGTGCTGTCACCCTCGTGCGGACACCCGACTCCGGCAGCACATTCAGGTTAGTAGGCTGCACAAGGTAAAAGGTCAACTCACCGCCTGCCGTCAGCACGCTACTGTCCGTCACGCGCTCAATGCCCACCAGCTGCTGCGTGGACTTCTTCTTTCTCATACTCGTTCCCTCCATTCGTAGTATTGCTGCCCGAAAAAGAAGAACGCTGCGGCGTAGCGCAGAAAGTCCAGCATGCTGACGCCGCCGTGCCGAATGCAGAGAAAGGCCAGCGCCGCTGTGACCACCAGCGGGACCACGGTGCCGGCCTGCGTCAGTGCCAATACCGACAGCAGCAGACCGACGCCGATGAACGTCACGTCCCGCAGCGTCCACAGCCACAGCATCGGGCGAGCTGTCAGATTTTCTGGGTATAGGTACATAGTTCTCCTCCAAAAGTGAAGCCGCAGGCACACGCCTGCGGCTCTGTATGTTGTTATTCCGCATCCACTGCGTCGTTCAGTTCCCGCTCGATGAGGCCGAGAATGAAGTCCTTCTGCTTCAAGCCGTGCTTGGCAAGGTAATCCTTCAGGCGGTCAAAGAGCTCCTCCGGTACCTGAAAGGCGATGGTGCGATTGGTATTGCCCATGGTTTTTGCTCCTCCTTCAAAGTGTTCGTTGAGTATGTCCGTGATGTAGTCTGCCAGCGTCTGTCCACGCTGCTCCTGCTCCGCACGCAGCCGCTGGTGCAGCGACAGCGGAATGGGTGCGCAGAGGTTTTTCTTTTCCTCCATGGTGTGCTCCTTTCCGCCTCCCTCCGAGGCAAGCAAAGCATAGCCGAAGCGCGGTGGGAAAGCTATTGACAAGTACAACGAAGAAGCAGGCGCAAATAAAGCACAATGGACAAGTTATGTTTAATCGCTTCCCCGTATGGCGTCCGCCATACACTTCATCACGAAATCCACGCAGGGGATGGCCACGCTGTTGCCCAGCGCCTTGTACCGTGCGCTGTCAGATGCGCCGGGGATATCCGTCCAGCCGTCGGGGAAGCCCTGCAATCTCTCACATTCCAAGGGTGTCAGGCGGCGGATGAGCAGAATGGGCAGATCCTTGTCGCCGGCAGGCTCGCAGGTATAGAGATCCACAACGCATTTGCCCTGCTCCACATACTGACTTCCTGCGCCCTTTTCGTCGCCTTTGCACAGTGCGCCGACCACCTCCGAGACAGAGCATACCGCGTGGCGGTCGAAGCCGGTCAGTGTGTAGGATACGTTTTCCTGATACCCGATGCCATTGCCGCCGTTCTCCGGCTCACGGTCAATAGCGTTGCCGGTGATACAGAACACCTGCTCTCCCACAAGGGGCACATTGTTGCCGCCTGTACCGTAGCGTGCCGACATGGTGGGTGCCACATCACCCATCTGCCGGTAGCGGGCATCTATGCCGTGGTTCTCGAATATCAGCGGCTGGTGGTTGTCCATCTGCGCCCGAAGCGTGGCGGTTTTATCTACCGTCACGTCCATACGCTCGCCACCCTGATCGTTGATGCACAGGACGGTTGGCATACTGTTTCCGCTGCCGCCGGCCTTCAGTGTCGGTGCGACGCCCTCGCGGTAACCGATGCCGCCCGCACTGGCTCCTGCACCAGCGGAGAAGCCGGCGACAAACGTCTGCTGCTTCATCCCCGGCTGCGCACCCAACGCGCCGGCTTTATCGCCCAGATCACGGACTTCATCCCGCTGGTTTGCCGCAAAAGCCACCGAAGTGCCCGCCACGAACGTCTGCATCTGCAAATTGGAGGTCGCCATCAACGCCCCCGCCGTATCGCCCAGGTCGATACCCTCGTTCCTCTGGTTGATATGGTACGCCTTGATAAGCCCCATCTGCGCCAATATTACCAAATCGATCATCCGCAGGCCGCTCTGCATTTCCAACGCCAATTTCAGCGTTGCAGGCAACTCCTTCCCGCGCTTCCGTGCTCTACGGAGAATGCCCAGGCAGGCTTTCCGGCTCAAATAGTATTTGCGCTGAGGATGGGGCTCCAAGATCTGCCACAAGGAAGATCCTCTTACGACTCTGGGGCACACCCCAGTATTGAGCGTCGAGGACTCGCCAACATAGGGAGACAAAATCTCCCAATATGGCTGCCCCAGAATATCGCCATCCCCAAGGGTGATTTTCAGGAACATGAATTCCTGATACACCAATTCCGAGTGTTTCCTCCAGAACGACCCGGAAGTCATCTCCCTTTTGCTGCCCGCTGGAGAATGCGCCGGGGACATTTTCCCAGCACATGAATCGGGGGCGAACATGGATACCTGTTCGTCCTCGTAAAACATCTGCATCTCGCATCTCCTTTATGATCCTGATTTGTTCCATAAATAGACCGGAACGCTCACCGGCAAGCCCCGCCCTCGCTCCAGCCACGGACAAGTCCTGACAGGGGCTGCCGCCGCAGATAATGTCCACGGGCGGCAGTTCGTCCCCACGCAGCTTCGTGATATCCCCGTAGTGCAGCATTCCCGGCAGTCGCTCCCGTGTGACGCGGATGGGAAACGGTTCGATCTCACTGGCCCACAGGGGCACAACGCCGTTATGGATGGCCGCCAGTGGAAATCCCCCAATGCCGTCAAAAAGACTTCCCATGGTGATAACTCTCATTTCGCCGCGGCCACCACCGTCCGCGCCATACTGACCGCGCTCTGTGCCGTGTAGACAGCCGAGGAGATATTGGCCCGCGTGGTGGTATCCAGCCCGAACGCACCGGCGATACGGGGGATCTCTCCGGCAGAGAGCATCAACCCCAGGCCCAACAGCGCGTGATCCTTAAACACCATCAAGCCAGCTACAAGGATAGTGGCCTGCAAAAAAGCCGTGAGACACAGCCCCACGACCTGCTTACACCACTGTATGAATCCGTCGCCATAGCCGCGCGGTACAGAGAACATATACAGACTGCCCACCGCGATCTGAATGATCAAAATGCCGCCGCGCTTAAGGTTGGCGAAGAAGACCTTAATGACTGCGTAGGCCATCAGCGCAAGGCAGAAGATGACCATAAGTCCGCTGGTCACCGGGCCAAAGCCCCGCAAAATGATTTGTCCGGAAGATGTCAGGCTCTCCACGGCGTTGAAATCCTCCAGCGCCGCTTTTGCTGCGTCCCCGATGCTGGTCGTCCCAAAGCCGGTGATGCCTGCCGTCAGGTCGGCCTGCAGCGATACCGCCAGCGCATACAAACGCACCGGTACCTGTGTAAAAAGGGAGACCGCCAGAAAACCTTTCATGGCATTCAAAGCCGTTTCCTTGACATTACCGCGGCCACCGGAATACTCCACGCCGCACTCGAAGCAGGCTACCACCAGTCCTATGGCAAACAGCGCCCAGCCCAGATAGGAGAAAAACAACACCACGCTCTGTACCCAGCTCATGGCAAAGAGCTCGGCGCCCATGTTTCCCATCTCCGAAAAGAAATTGCCGAGAAAGCCCACAATCTGACCGTAGAACCAGTCCACGATCTGACCCAGCACCGTATCGGCTACAAAGTCCCAAATAAAAATAAGTTCTCACCTCCATAAACGCAGGAAGCACTCTGCCGTCAGCAGAGTGCCTCCTGCGATGCCACGCTTTCTGCAAAAAGCCAACCGAAAAATGTTCGGATATCGCGGTCACACACCCACGATGTCCCAGATGTACAGCGGTGCGGTCAGGGTAAAAACCAGACACGCGAACAGAATAGCCGGTGCAGTCCATTCAAACTGACTCGTCTTTCGATAGTCGAAGTAGGCGGTACCCAGCTTCACAAAGAAGAAAATGGCGAGGATCATATCAATGGCAGGAAATACCACATTGTTGACAACGGTCTTGATCTGCCCTGATGCCGCCGCCCATGTACTTTCCACCGCACCGGCAACATCGCCGCTGCCGGTGGCGTAAGCCGCCACGGAAAACAGCCAGCAGAGCAGTGCCGCTGCGCCGCAGACCAGCACTGCACGTTTCACATATCTCATAGCGTCCTCCTTCACATTGTCATTTCACCCATGGCGGGCGCGTCCTGGTTCTGCCGCAGCTCGGCCAGCTTCTCTGCCGCCCAATCAGGGAGACACTCATCGCGGATGATGCCCAGGAACTCAGAGCGATTCCATCTCGTTGTCTCGCCGTCGCCCAGACAGGCGCAGAGCACCGAGCGGCCACGGGCATGGGGGCGACAGCCGAAGCCGCTGAAGGCCAGCCACAGCTGGTTCTCCGGCTGCCAGCAGGATTCCCGCAGCGTGTCCGGTGACAGCACCAGCACGCGACCGGTGAAATCCTGTTCACCGGAATTGGGTTCGCAATGCTCCGCACCGAACAGATGCAGCCTTGCCAGCTCCGCTCGGTAGTCACTGACAAAGCCATCCAGCACAGCAGGATGGTTGCCAATGAGGAAGGTATGGCGGTGTCCACCGTCCTCGGGCACGAAGATGGTACGACTCCATTTCTTATTGGTTTCGTGGTAGCGTCCGTCATAGGCGTGCAGCTGCAAGGTGTTGGCCAGCACATACCCTACACGCCTATAGCCGTACTGGTCAATAACGCTTTTGGCGCAGCCGTCCTTGAGATACATTCCGTCAAAGTCCCGATGGATCGCCAGCTCTATCGCCCCGGCACAGGCACAGTTGGTGCGAAAATTGGCACGCCACACCTCCAGCTCGCCCCTGTCCCTTGCCTCCTTCGCCGTGTAGGGGTACATTGCCTCATTCGGCAGCATAGACCACATCTCCTTCTTCCAGATAGCATTCCAGCAGGGCCGGGCAGCAGCCGCTATCCAGCAGCAGCTTCCGGATCGGTGCAGGCACGGCATCGAGGTCAAATTCCCTCACATCCGAATCGCAGTTCTTGCAGCAGGGCATACGACAGGCGTCCAGCAGGGCAGACA